>Ga0065711_1000371_pt1 | contig 70396 bp, 27 predicted proteins | sample Hoacrofraction12_FD_59098 | JGI IMG/M metagenome (GOLD analysis project Ga0065711, IMG submission 59098) | Hoatzin crop microbial communities from Cojedes, Venezuela - Epithelial fraction 12 v2 (version 2) | ecosystem: Host-associated > Birds > Digestive system > Esophagus > Crop | place... | reverse complement strand
CGTCTGAACATGAGGAAGAACTTCTTCCCTCTGAGGGTGACGGAGCACTGGAACAGGCTGCCCAGGGAGGCTGTGGAATCTCCTTCTCTGGAGATATTCAAGACCCGCCTGGACAAGGTCCTGTGCAGTCTGCTGTAGGTGACCCTGCTTCGGCAGGAGGGGTGGACTAGATGACCCATAGAGGTCCCTTCCAACCCCTACTATTCTGTGATTCTGTGATTCTGTGAAGCACAAAAACCCCCCAACCCCCCAAAAAAACAAACCACAGCATAAAAAAAACCCCAAAACTTTGTCTCAGAGCATATTCCTCAATTAACTAAGAACGCTGCATTATCAGAAGAGTTTTTTGTTTTGACAGTGAAAATTACTTCCTTTACCACCAGTTAAACCTATTCCAAATTTTAAACACTTAGAGTGATCCCTCTTAGATAGGCATCACAGAGTACGCCTACATACTGGAGAGCTAGCTGTAGATTTCCCAGTCCCATGCTGGCTGCAGCGTAGCCTTTCAGGAGTGGCTGAGGTTTTTAGGGCGGCAGCAAGCACGGTCACCTGAAGCACAGTTCCCTATTCACAGCTCTGCCGCTTCTGGGAAACCAGACTGTGTGTGTTAATACCTTGCACTAGCCCACCTGGAAATTTTGATGGTAACTGTGGATGAACAGTTGGATTTGGGAGGACTTTACATTCAATGAATGGACTTCTCGTGTCATGAGTATAGACGCACCAGCCTCTGTTGAAGTATTTTCAGGATTAGGGTGTCTGTAAATAAACCTGTTCTAAAGTTTCTATCGTGCCTTTTTTTTCAAAAAAATATCATCTCTCCGGCTCTGAACTCCTTATTCAATACACCATCTATCTTTCTGGGGAATCTTAATTTAGACAGAACAGGCAAAATAAGCACGTGCAAAAAATCTTTTTTATTTCAGCCATCTTGGCTCATTTGAAATCATTCTTAGAGTACTTGTGGCATCAGGATGGAGAGGCAAGAAAAGCTAACGATACTGCTAAGGCTACAACTATGAGCTTCTCTTCTTCTGATCTGGAAGAAAGATTCAGTGAATACAGCGTTCTGTCATTTTGTCTTATCTGTCACCCTGTGAGATTGTTCAGATGTATCACATTCTTCACTGGTCACCACAGGCATCAGCTTCTTTCTATTATACTGCTACTACAAGGGATATGCATCGGAAACAAACAATCAAGGAAGCGGAAGAGTTAAAGAAACCTAAGGATATTAGTGAAGGTGTCAGGAAAATTAATTTGGTATTTGAGTTCTCTTTTGTCTGCTAAAAGATCTCCAGGAGACATACAACATGTTATCTTAGCAATTTACACTTTTTTTGAATGTGATTTATGATTATCCATTTACAGCAGAGTTCCTGCTGTTCACTTCATAGTTTTGTTTTTCATTGTTTTTGTGAGATATGACATTAATTTGCCTTCCTACCTTTTATTCATTTTAAGAATGCAAAAATTCTCCAAAATATACTGCTACATGAATTCTGGAAAATACAACATCTGATTTTAGTAAAGATTGGAGCTATATATACACACCTATTATGAAGAAACATAGAAATTTCTTTTGGAAGAAGATATGACAATATATGTATATCTTAAAGTCACCCTTTTTAAAATTAGGGTGAAAGCATCTGTGAACCTTAGTATCTAATCCATTTGTAAACTGGTGGTTTTTCTGTTCATCCTAGAGTGATGCTTGTCATCTGCCTTCACCAGCTCTCACATGAAAGTTGATTTGCAATGTGCAAGCATTCGTCCCGCGGAAGCTTGCTATAGGAAGACTTGACCCTTTGGAAATAGCAAAGATTTGACCTGCAAGTAAGGACATAAAGGCTGTAAACTTGCCCATAATGAAAAGTGAATTTGCATGACAAATAGAGATGAATGTATAAAATACAAAAAACCCACTCTACATTAAAATTGATTTACTAGTCAAGTAAGTACATCATTTCAGCTTTTATTTGTGAGTAGTTCTGTTATCATATGTATAACTTCTTTAATTTATAGTGTTTGGCATAAACATAGATCCTATTTAAACCTGACTTAAACTGAATCTGATTAATTTATTAAGATATCCTGTGTTTTAATACCTAATTCCATACACTGCATAAAGTGAAAATTACTGTTATGTCTTCCAAAACTGGTAGCCAAAATTTTGTAGTGTAAGGTTATATGTTGACCTTCTGTGTAAGCTTAGACACTATAAACTCTCTTACTGAAAGACAACCAGTCCATTTTTGTAATTATCCATGGAATATTCAGCAAGTCCAGAGCAGTACCAGACAGTAATGGAGTTTATTTACTGTTGTTTGTACTAAACTTGTATGTAAGTGATAATTTTGGATTACACTTTAACAAGACAATACAAAACAGTTGAGCATAGCCTTTTAAAGTATTTTCCTGCTATTCTGTTTTCATTAACTTCAAAAGAAAGATGGAATTTCAATGGCACACAAATTTTTGCTTGTTAGGGAAAACAGTTTAGGTGTCAAGGTTTATGGCAGATGTAAATGGAATGATTCCATATGGTCTTAAAAATGGCTCAACCACAGCATCAAATCCCTCGTTAAAAGGTTCAGAAAAATGCAGAACAACCTAATTTATCAGCCATCACTTCAGCAACCTTACCTTTTCAGTAAGATTGATGAAGAGAGGAACCATGACAGATCTGTCATATCCATGCTACTTTCACTAGAAAGATATTAGACTCATGGAAATCACCCTAGAGTCTCTCATTACTCAGAAAGCAGAGTCTCGTGAGTGTTCGATCCTTCAAAATGTAACAGATTTTTTCCGTAAACCAAATACCATAAATATTTGTACGTAAGATCCCACATTGTGATGTTTGCCTCAAGTATCTGCAAGAGCTAGACTTGTACTTAAGACTTTCAAGCCAAATACGTGACGAAAAATATTCTTGTCAACCTCACCTACAACATTTTCACCCCCAGTTGGACCTACGAATGGTAAGATTTCTGGCAATTTGAGATTGCTCCCTGATATGCTTGTCTCTGTTTCCCAAGGAAAGAATGAGAACAGCTTCTAGATGATGGTGTTGCAACACGCTGTACAATGCATAGGTGGCAGCCTCAGTAGGTGAACTGAAACCCAGTCTACTTGAGCATTTTTTGCTACAGACTTAGTAGGAAATACTGGTTTATATGGAACACCAGAGCACCTTGACCGCCCTTCAGACGCCATGAGAAACATGGTACGAATCCGCAGATTAAAATATAGAGAAATTGGCACGGATGAAGCTGTAAATCTGAATGGAAACAATCATCCTCTGAATACAGCAAAAATGCTCTGATATGCTGCCATTACCTCATTTGCTGCTGAACCAAACCTAAGGGCACTGACACCCAATTTATCAAAAATGAAAACGATGACACTTCTCAGAAAAACACCGCAGCTTTGAACAAGACATCTGAAGTACAGGCTTTTTCTAGTGGAAAAATAAAAGCCTACCAAAGTTTCTCACTTGTTTATAGGTGCCACGTTGTACCAGTATGTGTATGGAAAATGTCCAGATATTTCCAACCTATACAGCAAGACCAAAACCAGGAATTGTCCCTCCTCACTCTTCAGAAAAATTCATAGTCAAAAATAATACTCCTCCTTTACCTGTTGTTTTTAGGCCACGATACTGCATCTTATAAGTGACCATTGTGTCTTTTGTTACTTGCATAGTATTTTCAGTTTGCCATGTCTTAATCCTGTTAGCTTCTGGGGTGCAATGCAATAGCTGTTGAAATGGGATGGCTTATAACATCAGGCAGCAGTAGTTTTAGAGCAAAAATTCATGGCTTTCAGTTAAAGTTTAATATGACCCACATTCATTCATATGCTGCTTCTGTAGATCACACACTACAGATGTCTATAGGCTACATCGTTCTGGATGGTGTGAAATTTTTCAGGATTTTAAAGAGAAATACAGGGAAAATTATAGCTTTCATTTACTTCTGTGAGATATTAAAGCAGTTTGTAAAAACAAATTACAATGATGACCCATTCTCTGTGCTTTTTAACCTGAGCAAAAATTTGGGGTTGTTGTGTTAACGCAGTGAATAAAACGTCAATGCAATCGTGCTTTATAAAGCAAACTAATCCATCTTTTGATATAGGAAAAATTCGTTGTTACTAATTGTAACCCTTAAAAAACAAAAAAGTGTACTGATAGATTGAAACCTGTTCTTTAACTGATGGATATAAAAAATGTTCTGTTGCAGCTGTGTACAAATAGCCCAAGCTGAAGAATTACAAAGGAAAATTTAAAATCTGTATGGTTGTACTTGTTTTAAGTTTGTTTATTAGTGGAATAATTGTCTTGGTCCCCAAAATATTTATAAATGGTCTGATTAGTTATATCACCTCAGCGATGCATGCTTAGGTCATACTGACTCCCAGGCTTTGCAACACCTCTTGTGCACTTGTGTGAGGTCTCTTTGTCCAGTACTCCTTGGAAAAGAAAAATAAACTGAATCCAGAATCTGAAACTGTTTAATTCAAAGCTTTTGGTTTATTCTCTCTGTTGGAGTGGCCAAACGGATAAACTAGTAGAGCTAAAAGAGCACTAGCAGTAGCAAGACCTATTAAATGAAATCCGGTTACAAAGAAAGAACAAGAATGAAAAAAAAAATCTGAGCCTCTCCTTTTAGAAACTGGTGGGGCCTAAACTTCTGAGGGTTTACAAGTGAGGAAATGTTTCCTTGCGGACACTGTTTCCAGTGGTGTGTCTGGTTGTCATCGGATTTTAGGATGCAGTATACAGCTATTCTGTTACATGCCCTGGCTGCTGTATCAAGTGGTCATCATTAATTCGAATTTGGAGATGTAGCGGGCCATCTCTGGGGCAAAAAAAAACTGAAAGAAAGGCAGGCAACGAAAAAATCTCCTCTAGTTATGTGTGTTGTTTGTTTTGGTATTTACCAGTCCAGTGCAAACTTGTGTGTTGTTGTAAATACTGGGATAAAAGCAGGTCTTACTCAAACAGCAAAAATAATCTTCAGGCTCTGTTTTGTGTTATCTGCAAATGTCCAGCCAGGTGAACATGGCAGACTGTCAGCGGAGGTTGGAGGTAAGGCTGGGTAATCCTGGAGACACCAACAGTTTGACCTTCATGTATCTGGCCTGAAGGGCTCTTCTCCTCTGTTAGCTCAGTCCATGTCCAGGAATTAAGCTCTAGATGTAATGAGGCATCTGAGCTTGGTAATATTTAACTTACAGCCACCTGCTCCCAGAGTCAGTGATGGAAGAGTCATACAGAAGCCCCATGCTGAGCAGAAGAGGACAATGCTGTGGGGAATCCTTCACGTGCTGTATTTTAGAAGTTTTTAAAAGGAGAAGAATGAGCATTGCAAGGGCTGAAACAGGACTCAAACCCGAGGTAAGCACTTTTACTAGTGGCAAATAGAGTCACAGTCATTTTTTTATTTTTTCTCTGGTCTCTGAATCTTGTGTTCTTGTTGCTCTGGGGCCTTGAAGTGGTCCCTGTGGGCTGGTGATGAAAGCGGGAACTTGTGTCTTGTGGCATCTTTAGGGAGGGCAGAGAACTGGAGTTTCTCCAAGTAGGTAGTTGCATGTTTCTACCTGATTTCCTCTGTTTATATGCCTTGTGGAAGCAGTTGATCTCTAAATCACATGCCTTCACTCAGACACAGGAAGTATTTTAGGTGCTCTTTTCCCCTGTACTTAGTATTTTCTACTGCCAAACTTGATGTCTATCCCAGACACAGTATTGCTTTTGCATGTATTTTCTTAGCTAGCTGTTCCTCTCATTGAATGGAGTGAACCTGGGTGCCGACTCCAGAGTCTGAGCTTCAGAGGAGCAGAGCCATCTGAGAAGAGGACATTGTGGCAGCTGGGGCTCACAGTTCTTTCAGGGTCTCAGTTTACTTATCCCCTGGCAATGGTAATTTTCTGAACTGAACTAACCTAACAATTATTAAATCTACTTAATTCAGAATCAATGCTATTAAAGACAATGGGACCATTTCTTACTTAAAAAAAAAATAGAATAAAAATTGTGGCTAGCTAGCACATCCCAGCTCTCTCCCTATTCATGTTACTGCGGTATTCCTGCCCTGCCTACCACTGGCAACAATGCTGAACTTAGTTGCAAGTGATATTTTTTATATCCTTATTTAGCCTGAGAAATAATTAGGTGTCTTATGTCCTTCTATGGACATATCCAGAATGAAGCCATAATGTAGTCCATAAACAAAATTGATAATATTTTGGTACGTGTGATTGTACTGTATCCTACCTTGCTTTTTATGGATTATATTTTAAATCCTGGCCAAATTCTGTTCTTGAAATTTGATACTTTAAAAAAAAATTAGAAATAATAGTGCTGACTTCTAATTTTCCTCTAAAAAGGAGAAGTAGGATCTTACAGTCTGCAGAGAAACACACCAATGTACCACAAGCCTGCACAGACTGATGCCATTGCTTTCCTAAGCAACGAGAGAGGAAAATGTGGCATTCAGTCATTTTTACCTCATGTTTTGTTTCATTCTAACAACTTTGCTTGATAATTTTTCCTCCAAAATACAAATAAATGTCACATTGATGAGAACATTGCCAAGCAGTAGTAGAAAATTATTTGGGTTCTAGCACAAAATATTTTTTTAAAGAAAGTGTATCAAGCTTCCTTGAAGGTCATGAAATAGTAGTCAAGAAATACAGAAGCCATACAGATAACCGGAGCCTCCTTAGTAACTTTTAAGGTGGGTAAAAAATTAGATTTGTCATATTCAATATTCAGTGTGTCAAAACATATGCAGGAGTCAGCGACAGCAGTGTAAATGCTAATTGATAGGATGCTGGGGAATGATTTTGTATCAAGTGCTAATCAGACTGTTTTTCCACTTATCAGCATTACCACTCAATAACTGACAACTTCTGGATTATCTTGAATGTGTTTAAAATCCGCTGTGATTTCCAAGTGACTTTGACATTTGTGGTCTGCACAGAATCCAGAGAACCCAAGCAGTAGGTTTCCATGTAGAGTATACCGAGTAAAAATTGTTTTGTTTATCATAATAAGAATTGGGGACACTACCTATATGGAATATTACGGTTTATTTTTTTAAACTTAGGAAGTTTAAATTTGTTCCAGTTATTGAGAAATGCCATTTTATGATTTTACAAGTCTGGTTCTGAACATTTTGTGAGATTTTTTTCTTTTTTTACCGTGTTGAAATAAACACAAGATACATTTATGCACAATTTTCTGGGAGGGCTGAAAGATCAAATAACACCAAATACCAAAACTATGTTATGTATCAGAAACCACATTTACACTGTGAAAAGTGGATCTGTCTAAGCCAAAGAGACAAAACATTCTTATACCTAATGAGCTGCTTGTAAAGATGGAATGAAAAGTGCTTCCAGAGGTTAAAGAAAGGGCTGTGGTTCAAGATGTGGGTTGTTTTTTTATTCCCTCTGTCACCCTTGATAGATTTTCTGGTCACTGCTATCATTATCTAATCACTTCCTAATTTCTCCCTGAATGTATGCTTTTCTTTTGCATTAGTAATTATTATGACGCTGTAGCCAAATCAACGTAACTTATTTTTGTACAGAAAACTATAAAAATCTTCCACAGGATAGACCTACACAGAAAGCCTAGAGCAACAGATAGTTTTTCCTGCCATCCTGCCTCACTTGGAAGGAATGTGATTCAGCACCTTTGCTGACATAGGACTTCAAATGGATCTCATTCTGCTGAGATAATAAAATTAAATCCTTGGCATTCACGATTAACAAGATCTTCATTTTACTCCAGTTCAAATACATCCATACATTCTGATATCTGCCATACTACACTTGGTGGAAATGGCACCAAAACCTGTCTCAGCACTGTGAGGTATCACCCCACCTGTATTGTGACCTCAGTGGGGGCCGAGGCAGGACATCTCCCTGTGGGACACCAAGAGTCAGCACAGGGCACAGTGGGTTGGGACCCACACCTGGGGTGTGCCTGTAAGACCTCATGGGGCCATCCCATCAGCCTTCAGGTATGGGGTCCTGGGCTATGACCTCTCGGGATTAGCCAGAGAAGGTGTTCTGACATGCATGGATGTTTATAAACATTTCACTGCTGGAGTGTATGTATGTAGTACGACTGATATTGATCCTAAATGCAGGTTAATTGCAAGTCATCAGTAAATAAATAAACCCCTTCAATTCTGATTTGGTTTAAGCTACTTGAACTGAGCAGTATTTCCCTGTGACAGATAACAAGACTATAATGCTATTGCTACTAAAGACTGTGACAACTAGATAATACTGAAGTTAACTGCTTTTTCAGAAATTTATAATATTAGAATGGTGTGTCTGCCAGAACTATTATTTTTGTGAAAGATGTAGTTCGGAAAAGTGTCGGGGTTTTTTGGAAATTCAAAATCTTTATTTTTGAATTGTTCCGAATTGCTGGTAAGATTTTGTTAATACTAAGAAATAACAGAAACTATGAAATGGAAATATGACTTGCATCTAAAAGAAAAAATAAAGCAATGCTAAAAAACTAGCACATCAAAACATTCCAGCTGTCAAATTTTGTAGTTCCACAATGAATCTTGTATCTTGACTTCTTGTCTTGGGTTTGCAGTTTTTTAATTAGACTTTGAATTTTAATAAGATGAAGATATGTGGTGTTATTTTTTAACAGAAATTAGCTTTTGGACCATTAGCATATTTATATAAGTGATATTGAATGCGATCCTTAGTTAAAAATTCACAGTGAATTAACTTTTCTCTTAATATAAATTATTTTTTAAAGCCACTTTAATTATCTATAATAGAACACAACATTAGTTTGAGATAAATTCTCACAGGAAAAATGTGATATGTTTATATCAATAAACTTAGCTTTGTCAATTTGACTTGAAAGGAACTTATGCCTAGAATTCAATTCACAAAAAGTTTGAGCATTAAACTCATATCAGGGGAATGGCAAAATACTAAACAAAAGTAGAGTATCTTTTCCCTACATAGGCAGATGTTGAAAGTTTATGAAAGTGTCCAGTATCTTCATGGTTAGATACGTAAAGCTTTATTTTTATTTAGGTAATCATTTGTTACAATACATTAGAGAAAAAAACAACCAATGTATGTTTCCAATACACTCTTCAGCAAAAATATTCATTTGAAAAAAAAATATATTAAATGCATTTTTGCTACAAATGGCACATCATAATGTCATAGAAATTAATAAAAATGCTGGTATTGCCAAGAATTAAGTAGGATTTTAGCTTTAGCTCTTCATCTCTTTCCCCACTAACCGAAATGAATATGTAATGACTCAGAGTAATTTCATATTATAATCTTTGATACCAGTGTGATTAAGAAAAGCATTAAAAAAGGTTGCTTTATACAAGATGCTGAAAAATCAGTACTGCAGTGGAGAATGATAAATACTGAAAGCTGCTATAAAATAAAAGTTATTACTGATATATCTGTGTATTTATGGCACTACTTTTCATTTATTTTTTGTATCACTGCACATCATAAAAATTCCAGATGAAATTAGTATTAGGAAAAGTCTAGAAACCAAACTACTTAAAATAGTCTTCACACTTCCAGCACTGGGGCACTGGACCTAACACAGAAGTCTTTTTTTCTTTTTTTTTTTTTTTTAAAGAGGGAGATAATATGAAGTACTCAGAGGTCAGTATAGATCAGGATTTGCTTTAGGTAGATGAAGTGCATAGTTTCAAAGTTTTTTTCTAAATGAGCATGAATTCAACCATGGTAACCTGATCATCTTCTCTCCATTCAGATGTATGAAGGGAATGTTACACGAGTTGGCTCGGTTAGGGATCTTTAAAACCACTGCGAGCCCATGTGCAGCAGGAGATAGTGGTTAACTCCAATGTGACACAGAGATGCAAAAGTGAGTTTGAGGCCTTATTTTACTTTCTGGCTATACCTAGTTAGAGAAAGCCTGTTCCTCGGGAGCTGTTCTCACTAAAAAGGCAAGGTAAAAAGGAGAGCAAAAATAAGCCTACTCCTGTGGGACAAGGTGCTTTGATAGCAGAAGATCCAATTGGGGTTGTTTAGACGTGGTCTTCAGGTCCTCCTCCATGGGAATGTGAACAGGAGGGATAATCTGAGTCGGGAAAAAAAAAAAAATCACACTGGAAGAGCCATCTCATATTCTGTCATTTGCTTGCTGACCTAGATTCATTGTGTGATGGAGTTATGATGTTAGGAAAAAAAATTACATATTACTTGTGTGTGTACTGGTGTAGAACTGTAAGCTAGGAGCCATTTTTAGATTTAGATATGTGTATCTGGGTTACTTAAAGACTTTGGAAATCATTTAATCTTGAAATGGAACATGTTATATGCTGTCTTTCCACATATACTAATGCAAGGATTAAATGTGCTGAAGCCTCACAACCTAAGATGCTAAATAAGCCTCCATTAAGACCCATGTAGATCAACCTGCTTATTCTTTGCAGGCAGAAGGAATAACTACTGGAGCTGTATGAGTTCAAGATGGCATAAAACCAATAACATTTTGGAGGCACATAAATTTGTCAGTCAAGCTATACGCAAATCAGTTCCTCGCTTTAGTGGAAGATTTCATCAGTATTAGAAGGATCAAATTACCTTGCCATTATTACTGAAGGGTCTAAGCCCCAGAGATGTTGTCCTAAGGTCACCCTTACTTTAAGAGATAGGAAGTTTTCATCCCTGTACTTGTATGAAAAGAGGACAAGAAATGCTTTTCCCAGGTAATGAACATTATTGGAGGTTTTAAAAGTTTCTTATTTTGTGGAAATGAAGTTTTTTTGAAGTTCGTCACCTAGTAATTTGGGGATTGACTTATCTGAAGATTGGTTCCTGGACCCTGACAGTTGCCCTGTTCTGAGTAGGGATGAACAAATAACTGGAGCAGAGAAAGAGGAGGAGAGTAAGAAGAATTGGGTCAGCGTTTGGAGTGAGAGTGTGAAAAGTTGCATTTCAATTTAAGAAAACCCTTATGGAGAAGGCTAACTTGCATCTAACAAAGCATTTGATAGAAACACAAAGTAAAAAAAAAAAAAAAAGTTAAAAAATATTTGCTGCGTGGTTTGAAACACTCATTCTTTAAATCACACAAGCACAGTTATTCTCACCAAACTGAAATAAGGTGGTAGTGCCACTGCACTGTTATCTGTAAGGCCAGTACTGATACTTCTCCTTGTTTAAGAAATATGAAGCTTCACTTCAATTCATCCATCAGCCTGAAGGCATTTGACTTCTGCCCAGGAACTTGCTCAAAACATAATGAAGTATCTCATTTAATAAATTAAAATTTTTCTATGAAGCATTACTTATCAGCCTTTTTCTCATTGTGAAACACAGCGTAGGGCATCTATAAATTTTTTCTGGTTCAAGAACTTTACCATCTTCATTTTCCAACAGAAATCAGCATATTTTAATATTAAACAAAAATCTTGACTTAAATAATTTCCCTGTGTATTAAGCTCATTAAGAAGCATCAGGCTCTCAAATCCATTAATTTGATATGAGTAGTGTTGCCTGCAGTAACACTACTGAATTTCTTGCTGAAAGATAACATTTGGATAAAGAGACCATTCGTTTACAAATGACTTCTGAAAAGAAATCACTACCCTTATAGAACCTAATTTAATTAATCTTCTAGAAGTAGGCAGTAGTCAGTAGGAATTTGACGTTGTTTAGCCCCACTATTATGAATATTAATATTCAATAAAGTGATTCTTCTGTATATTCATGAACACTATATAAATGTGCATTCAGAGCTCCAGCTCTCAAAGTTGCCAGTAGTTGATTTTGTTCCTCTGGTCTTGTGAACAAAGACTCTCACTTTCTTTCATTTGATTTATACAAAATTTTAACAACAGAAGTTATGGTGAAACTCTCCTTTAAAGGAGAGAAGGATTAATGCATATGGACCATGCCTCCCCCAAGCTGCACTTGGAGAACTCTGCTGTGTGTCTGTGTGTATGAATTGAGAATTAACATCTATGGCACCTGACATTTTAAATTGCATAATTATGCTAGAATACATAAATAGAAGTACAGTTTTTATGTCCCTGTGTGAACAGAATCTAATTTCACTATAAAAATCATATAACATACCTTTCTTTAAAAGACCAAAATGAACCAACTTTTACCTTTTCATGAACAATGAATTAGCATAATGAGCAAAATGGTTAAATGGTATTAACCCGGATACAGCAAACTCAGACCTAGTAGCATCAGTATGGAGATTTCACAGTTTAGCAGGGGGGCTGGAAGGTAGCCCCGGTTTTGCAGAGCCCTGCTGCTTACCCCCAGAACTCCCTGCTCATGGAGCCGGTGGAGCCTGATGGAATGGCTCTGCAGAGACAGCATTTCTCCCCGATTTCACTCCTTTAGGGATCTCAAGCATTCAGAGAGCAGTTTTGGGCTCCCATGGAGTTTTAAGCAGTGGAGCTGGACCCAGCCTCTACCCACACAAACAGCGTACCATCTCTGTGCAGGATTTACATCTTTGAGGCCTAGCAAGACTAACAAGAAATATATTTCCAAACAATGTGGTATTTACACTCTAAGATGAAGCAATATTTTGAAAAATATTAATTCTATTCAAATCTCTTTAATACATATTAATAAATATTATAAGGGGGTGGGACACACATGTGACCCTTCTGAAGAGCAACATCCATCAAGCAAAATTTCATTAGTTTTTTAATACTTAATTCAGTAATTCCTGAAAATCTAGAGAGATACAGTATTCATTGACCAGTATTTTCCCCTTTTCACTTGTAAAGTACTTTATAAAAAAAATAAAATTAAAACAATTATTTTACTTGAAAGCACTCTCAAAAGGCATAACCATGTCTAAAGCTGGATCTGTACTGCTTCTAGGAAAGAAAAGAGAAGAAAACAGTTGAGAGAGTTTGCACTCAAATCTAAATGTTCAGTGCAGTTTTATCTTCTCTATACAGTTCTGAAACAGCAGCTTTTACTTCAAGGTTATGTATTCATCTTCAAGAAGTAACAACTTCATTATGCTGTGGTTGTACAAGAGTTCTACAGGCAACCATGAGCACACTTTGAACTGGATGTCCTCCTCTTTCCGTGTGATATTGAGTTTCACCATGTTTGGCTGACTATTTTTATTTCTCCCTTTTTTCAAATCATTCAGGTAATTCATGTTTTAGAAGAATTTCTATTATTTAGACATTTTAGTTGGAGTGTGGATAAATGAAGGGATTTCCACTTGCTCTCTTTGCTAATTTTATCACAGCAAATTTGTTCAAAACAGTTTACAGTCACTGCCTTAGTAACATTGTAGTAAGCATAAAGGAAGGAAATATCAATGGTGTAGCATTAACAGATATAGTGCTAAACAACATTTCCTAAGCCTCTGGAGACAATTATTTCAAGCTCAAGCAAAGAGTTCTTGGTATGTGACCTCTTCGTTGTTCTAGAAAAATCTTAACTGATTTTGTGTTCTGTTATGGATTTAATATTTTGTTTTCCCCAGAAATGCTGTATAATGTTGTGACAGCATATAGAATAATGGAACATTTTTAGATTAAAATATATGTTAAACTGCTTCATTTAAATATAATTGATTTTTTAGGGAGGCAATGCCATTTTTTACAGTGCCTTGCTCACATATGAGAATGCTCTGAAACTTGGCAAGCTAACCATATATGCCAGCAGACCTATAACTGAGCTAAAATATTTGTAGGAGGATATAAGTTTCAATATCGCATCTTCTAGAAATACACTACTCCTCTTGTTACCATGGATGAAGTAGGTAAAGCATTTGAAGAAAAGATGATAGCTGGTAGAGAGGAGAAAGGGAGAGTCTGATTAATTTAGGTTTCTGACTTCATCTAAGAATTAAAAGCAGTTATACCTGTTTTCAAAATGGCGTATCTTGTTAAGTTTTCATTTCAGAGAACGTTTCTACCAAAATTTGTTTTTTGTTCTTCAATTAAATGTTTCAGGTACTATGAAGAATTCCTTCAAGCCTGAAGATACTGTTCCTAAAGGGTAAGACGCAATAGATAGTTTTTTAAATGGTGTTATGCCTTCATTGAATGAGACACTTTTGCTTCTCACATGAGTACAGTCTCATGACAACCTAAGGGCCTCTGCCTTGGAGAGCTGGCTCTGCAAAGATGCTACTGCACATAGCAGGAACTGGGAACCCCTGAATCATCCTCAGACAAGAGAAAATCCCGATAATCAGCACTTGGTTATCAGCATTCTAGTACTCATAAAAAGAAAGAGTAACAATTTTATACTTGCCAGTGGCAGCAGAAAATTTTTTTGTGAAGGAAGGGGTTAAAAAGGGATTTTAGTAGAAGTAGCATTGCCTAATAGTTGCGGTGCATTTAAAGAGAACTGATGGTGCCTATTTATTGTCTAAATTAACTGAAGCAGAGAGTCTTATATCTCCATACAAAGGGGTTAGTTCCTGATAGGGGCTGGAAGTCGCCTAGAACCGGTTAAGACCGACCCTGCTGTATGGATGGGGTCCAGAAGAGAACTGAGTTTGCGCAGAAACAAAGGTCAATCAGCGAACACCGTGCTGAAGAGGATGGGCCTTCATCTTGGGACCCCCGATGACCACCACCAGGAGGCACTGCACAAGCACAGCTGGGAGAGGTCTATGGAAATTACTTCTTAGAACTAATTATAATATGGAAATTATTTCTTGGAACTGATTTTGATATGAAATGAGGATAGATGCATATGTACAGGCATATTGGGAAATCTAATGTATATGTAATATTTGATTGTATAAATTGAAGAGACAAGTTGCTGCTTGGCACACACGACTTTGGTGGGACTGCTCCCTGTGCCACCTGGCACCAAATAAAAATACCTACTTTACAACCTTACAGGTTGTGGAGTCTGTTTTCCACATATCATTTGCCTGTCCTGCTGTACACTGCAGAGAGCATGCTGAATCTTTCACTTTTTTTTTTTTTTGAGGAAAATTAGGTTTTGTAGGGCAGAAAATACAGCTGTTATGCTGTGAGTGTAGCAGATACATGTGTTTCTGTGTTGCTGATTTATACAAAATATGTGAGGCCTGACCTAGAACAATACTGCAGCTTAATTCTGTATTTGTAGAGATTATGGGTTTTATGTCAAGACGCTGAGGCATTTACACGATGTGGATATTTTCCAAAAGCTAAGAAATAATGAAAAATTATTTTTCCCAATCTAGTGCACCTGTTACAAGCAATGTAACAGCTGGTGATCTACAGTTCAGAGAGAGATGAACAAACTGGTCTATTCACCTGCAGAGCATAGGTGAGAATTCATAAGAAAATGGGAAATAAAAGGAGAGAAGGTGAAAGACAGGCAGAAACACATGCAGGTGTAATTAAACTAGAAATTCTAATCAGTCATTAAAATAAGAGGTAAAGATGGAAGAGCTTGCTTAGACCAAAGATACAGTAAAACTTGAGCAACCACTTGAGATACTAAAAGAGGAACTGAATACCTACACTTCTCAGGCATTGCAGTTTGCAGACTCACACCAGAGTATAGCCATTTGCAGATAAAACCTATTCTAAAGTAACAGTATGGACACATAGACTGTGTTTTTGCTGTTAGAACACAACTAGTATACTTTTAGGCAGACAGGGGTGGAATAAAGCACTTGAAGCCATATACAAAAGCAGATATTCATCTGAAAATTTCCAGAGCAACCAGCTTCCACACATACCCAGAGCTGGCCAGAGCACTTGAGCATATAAACTCCTACTTCAAAGCAGAAACCAGGGCATTGATAAAATGCACACCAAGAAAGTAAGTGTGATTTCAAAAGGCATTTGTGTTTACTTTCTCTTTGATGTGAATCCTGAAGAATAGTTGTGTTACTTTTCACATGGGAGTTTTATATCTTCGACTCAAGTTGAATTCCCTTACTCTGAAACTGTATGTGTAGAGTCCAGCTGGATAATCAGGCAGGTTGGTTGGGGCACTTTCCATCATTCCTGTTGAAGCCATGCTGTCTATCATATAGCAAAGACTGCCAGGGCAAATCTTGGCTGTCATTGTGCTAAAAGAGGGCACTTTGGCTAAAATTAACACATTATTTCTTTAAAAATGCTTTTCAAATTACTTGAAGAGTATGGCTTCCCAGACCATTTTGACTTCACTTTTCATAACTAAAAAAAAAAAAGGAACAAAAGGGAAATATTAACTATTCCCTAGTTAATATGTAAAACAATTAAAATCGCATGTGCAAGATGATTCTACTTTACTTGTGAGAAGTTATGTGGTGAACTGAAGAAGAAGCCCAGAGTTTGCTTCTTTTCCAAAGATGAGATGATCAGATTTATGTTTTCCTCTATCCAAGCCTCATTTGCGTTGTACTGAAATAAACGTCTTCTAAAATGCTGTGGAGGTCATATTTGTCATTCACAAAGTTTTCTGGGCCTGAGCCCATCCCTGCAGTGATGCAAGTATGCCCTTCCCTAGCTGTACTTGTTACATGTTCACTGCAATAACCTGTGATGAAATCACACTGTGCACATGTGACATAGAATTTTTCAAGGGTTCTGTCTCTGCATAAGCCAAAAAAAGTTCCTAAGACTGTTCAAAGGCAATTAGCTCTCAGTGAGGAGTCCTTTCATGCCAAATTTGTGCTCTCCAGCCCAGCTGTTTCACTTGCAAATGTCTTTGGAAGAAGTTCACAACAATAACTTTACAGCATGAAAGAACAGATCTCCTCTTCTTTCTCCTTTTCACTCTTAGCATGAAAATTGCAGGGCACATTTCTTAGTCTCTCAACAAATACTTCTCTTCCCTCAGAAACCAACCCTGATTTCATAATTTCAAATGTTGTTTAAAACTTAGAGAATCTAGAAAAGGGCTGTGCAAAGTCTTAAACTATAGCAGTTGTTTCTACACACACATTGATACTGAAACATAATGGTTAGCCTTAGCTTTTCTAGGTTTCTCATGAGGTGAGTCAATTACAGCTCCCTGTCTGGATTACATATAAATAAAATAAGCGATTTATTTATCAATTGGTAAAAGTACAAGACTTCTATTTCAGATATAAATAGTTTTTATTTATTGGTATGTGATTATTTGTATTAAAAGATGAAATACCATTCTTAAAATGACCAATGTTTTCTTTGACTTGACAATGTTTTCACCAAGCTGAAAAACTTTCCCATTAAATTCACTTTGAAGAGAACTGTACAAAGACTAGATTTATTACTCAACAGATGCTCATCACATTGCTTAATGCTTTATTTCGTGGCCCATATTCATCATTCTTTTTTGATTCTTAAATCTATACCCCAATTCTTTTGGAACATCTGGTGTTCTTTCTCTTCAATATTTTAAACAGAACAATCTTTTGGGACAAAACGTTTCTCCTTATAATGCTCTTAATCCTCATGGGTGTTTGGAACACAAGCAGAGAGAATAGAACTTCTGTGATTAAATGTAAAGATGTTTGCAGTATTGTTTAATTTTTCTGATAAATATCAATTTGTTCCTCAATGACATCATCTTTTGGCAGCCCTTGACATAAATCTGCTGGGCAGAATGTCCTTGTAAACAAGTTGTTCTGTGAACAATTGAGCTGTGTGCAGACTTCTAGGTAAATAAAAAAAATAAACAAACTTAAGTTTCCTCTTAGAATGAGCATCAAACTTGGAAATATCATTTATTGAAAATTTACAACTTGTTCAACAGATTTTCACATTAGCGATTTGCCATATGCTATATCATTGATTTGCTTTTTGGTAAGCTCATATATCTAATGGGACTGTTGCCGTAACATCATCTGAAAGGCTAATATAGCAGTACTGAAAATGAACGTTGCATTCTTAGTAGAAGACTTTAAAACCTTTTTTTTGTAATGAATATGAAAATTTCAGTAATTCACCATGGTGCCGTACACTGTATCTGAAATCTCATTCTGATCCTGTCAGTCACTGCATGCTCCACTCATTTTGATGGAGTTGCTGACGCACACTAGCCAAAAAAAGTTGGAAGGAAATACGTAACATGTACCGTGTTTTTTATTACCAAATTCCAGTAACATTTTCAGCTACAAATTTACATGGTATCAATACTAAAAGACCTTGTTAAGTCTTCCAGGGCATTTTTCCTTTACTTCAAGAAAGGAAAAAAGCAAACAGGAAAAAAAAAAGGACATAAAAAAATACAAACCAAGGAAATTCAGTGCCATAATGCTAGTGCTTTTAAGCAAAGATATGGTCATTCAACATAGGAAAGAGAATTAAAGCAGACTTTGTAACTCAGCTGTTCTTTCTTTGACAGATTGGTATTCTTTCATTGCTTTGGTGACTCTAGGGAGGGAAAGCTGCCTATCCCTGTCCTCCATGGAACTGCTGACTTTGCTTGGAGGAAACATCACATCTGCTGAATTGTACAGATCTTTCATTCTTCAGCCCAGATTGCTGGTGAAGACTTTATATATTCTCCCTCGCCTTTAATACTTCTAGATGTTCTTCTTTCCCATGAAAGGAAATCCCTGCTTAGAGACACAGCAATCCTCAAGGTACTCTCAGATTTACTTCTGGTGTTCAAACACAGTAGTGTGGGGCAGAAAGGTCTCTTGTCACAGTATCAGCTCTGCTGACCTGCTGCGGTGCCGTTCCTTTCCCCTCAGGATAGGTGTATCTAACGGTGCTGACAGCGAACTCTAAGTAGGCTTCTCCTGCTGCAAAAGTAAATAATGACAAAACACTCAACTATTTCCTACTCTGCTTAAGTTATAGAAAAGATCAGCAGTGCTACCATAAGTTATTGCAACAATCCATTTATTCTGCTAGGAAGCCTTCTTGGAAATATCATCTGGAAACAACTCTCAGGCTACTTCTACATCTTTCTCTCTCAACTTAGCAGATCCACATGGCAATTATTCTGTTTAGGACATTCTGAGAAGGATGCAAGACTGGGAAACCTAGCAGACTTTTTTGTCATCTTGGTGCTTGGCTAGTCACTGGTTCACAATCCTTGAAGCATGAGATTTGACTTCTTTGTTAGCATGCTGTATTTCTTCAAGGTACGAAGTTTAACAGAGGCTGTCAGATGCTGACTTGAGCACAATGGGTGCTAAGATCCATGGCAAAACTTAGAGGCTGGGGCTATATGCCTACCCATTACTGGAACACCTCACAAACCTTAGAAAAAATGTTGCATATGAAGTAAATTTATCGGTCACAATTTTTTGAATCAACCAGAAGCTGAAATTTCTTGAAGGCTTACCTAGTCAGTCTCATATCTGAAGTTATCTTGGAAAGATAAACGAGCTACTTGGGACATGTGGTGCATGCTGTAGGAAGGATGCCTCATTGAGTAAGTGGTTTTAGCGGCACATAACAAGGCCTGAACATGAGGGTCAATCTACTGAATCTGTCTCGGGTTCCAGGGCTCCTGCGACCTGATGACAAGGTCACCCCAAGAGCAGTCAAAACTCTCCCATGAACTTACATGGCTGCAGGAAATGTTCAGGTTCAGAAAATACCAGTACAAGACAAAATGGAGTTTTCAGGCCAGTTGTTGATTGTGAAATGCGTTGCATAAGAAATTTGAACACAGAGTGAGAAACAGTTTTAACACATCAGAAAAACGGTTACAGCCTGTTACTTCGTTTCATCATTTCCTCTTGAAGAGCAGTACCCCTTCAGTTCTCCTGACAGCATGAAAAGTCACTCCCTTTCATAAATTTCTGTGCCTTTATGGGGCGTGAAAAGTCACTCCCTTTCATAAATTTCTGTGCCTTTATGGGGAACAGGGAGAACACAGCAACTGCAGCCTTTTTTGACCCACAGTAGGTCTGTCAGCAGAACGACTTGGGCATAGGGGATGTACCAGGTGATCTGTAGCTTTGCCCCTCATATTTATTCACTTCACTAGCAGTTGTCTGCAAGCTTCATTTTGTGTAATACCATGAAGCATTAAGAGGATCTTCTCTTAAAAATAGGCAAAGCATTTAGTCTTCAACTGCACAAAGAATTTCTAGTAGTACTGTTGAAATACCTAAGAGTTAAGTAAGTCAGGAACATGATGCAGATAGTAAAAATTCTGGAGTTTCTGTGCTTCGTTCTGTAATGTACTCACTCCTACTATGTGGATTGTCTGCTTACAGGAATCACTTACTCATGGAAATAATTCACCTGTACTACATCTATAGCAGTGTCTGCACATCAGCTATGCTGCTGCAGCTTTTTGCCAACCCTGGACTCCGTTTTCCATAGATAGAAAAGCAAAACAAAAGAAAGCAAGATCTTCGAAAACTTGCAGGTCCTAGGGCCTGGTGTAGTAGTGTGGAACTGTTTTGTGACAGCATGTCCTGCAATATTCAGAGAGGGTCTTTTACACCTAGTTTGAGTGGTTTTAAGCCTAGCCCATATCAGCTTGCATCCCTCAAACAAGGGGGAAGTAAGGCAAGGTGTGCAGACTGGGTCTCTCTGTTCCTCTCTAACAGTAGAGCAGCGAAGATGATATATACTGCTATGTTTAACATGCAGAACATGGAGCATGTAGCACTGGAAGTCAAACGTTAACAGAGAACATGATGAAGCCCTATCTACTCAAAAGGAGAGCTGAAAAGGTGGCAGTCTTAACCATCCTCATGCAGAGCCCTGATTTTTGTCAAACACCAACTACAACTTTTAGTATTATGAAAGTAATCATATGAAAAACCTGTAGGTTGACACCTTTAATAAGAAAATGGAGCCAGGGAACAGAATGACTAAATGAAAACAGCCACTAATTTGATTCTAGTTTTGATTTTAAAAAAAAGTCTAGGAAGGAATTGGTATTTGAAAAACTGACATGATTATAGAACTAATCCTTGTCTGGCATCAGATATTAGAGATTATGTATGATCAGCCAGTACAAGTTCATAGTTCCACTGCTAAAAGTTGACATAAATAATTGGAAACTGGGAAGCAAGTAAAATAACTAAATGGCAAATGCACTGGTTTATGAAACAGTTTCTGCGTACGGTGTTTTTTTCTTCTGCAGAGAATGGTTAATCTTTTTTTACCTATAAAATAGTACTAGACTTTATAGTCATAATTTTTTTCTGAGTTTAAATTTTTATTTGCTTCTAAATTAAGTTGGTTAACTTTAATAATTGCTTATTGATTGTTCATATGCAGTGGCTCATATGCAATGCTCTTATACTTTGGTTGTTCATATGCTCATGTTTTCTGCTTTGTTAGATCCCTATAGATTTATTCAAAATCTTTTCAGTCCCCGAGCCACCTGAAAAAATTTGGGTTGTCTGTAAATTTTGTCAGTTCACTGCACTATTTCCATAAAACAGCTGAAAGAAATAGTAGGAACAGCATATAATGAGGTGGTTTGACATTCGAATTTTCAGTTGTTTAACTTTATCAGTATTAAATGGATTTAAAGTATCCGTGTATAGGCTGCATCTGTTTGACATAGGCCTTCTTTTCTAAGCAATCATGCTTTAAATTGAGAAAACTGTCATCTGTGATGAATCATCTGCTTAAACAGAGAAATGGGAAAATGAATTGGCAATTTGTAAATATTCCCACATTTTTTTGAGCAGGCATGTGAAATGGTCAGAATATCTACTTTTATCAGGCCTGTTTTGTATCTTACTGGATAGTTCATTAGCGGTGTATGATCTGATCAAGCGACATACGTCTCAATCACATGGGACGTGCAAGTGCTAGGTGCAGAGCACACAGTAGCCCATACTAGTTATTATCTGGCAGGCCATTCTTCCATCCCATTGCGTCTCAGTTGATCTATGCCCGAAACAGGGAGAATGATGCAACCTTCCCTCACAATTGCATTTAAAGAAGGTGGCTGTGACAGACGTCCTGATTTTTCTTGATATATTTATTGCAAACTCTAGTCCTTGTGAATTCAGTGAAAGACTTGGAAATGCCAGAACTGGTTCTGAGGGACAGAAATAAGTTTGCATTCCCTGAGTGTAATTTCTGGAGGTCCAACTGCTAATTCTGGGTGTTTGGGCTTGCCTATAGTTGGAAGCATCATTTAGGGGTTTGATTTCCTTCCCGGTAGGTCTCTTAATCCTGCTGTGTTTAGAAGTAAAGGAAACCTGTTTTCTGTGATTGGATTCTAAAAGTTTGCATGTTGTAATGACAAAACAGGGAATAATGCTGACGCATGAGTAACATGTGAAACAACTGATGCCTAAACAATGACCTCAATGACCTGCTGAAGACTGTCATCAGCTACATTTCTTGTACTCAGTGCTTCACATGGAGTCTTTGTAGACTATCACACAAGTTTCTAGCAAAATTTTGAACACAGTCAGGGTTTTGAAACCACAGCTAGTGAATGACTATAGCTCATTGCATTTATTTTTTAAATTATCTAAGCTAAGTGAGTGTATAACAGAGATTCTAAATGAAAAATGGAACCATATCTTGGCACATTTCCAAAAGAACACTGAGGGACAGAGTGCATATCACTGAGTGACTGTATTTAATTACAGTTTTTAATTCTATCGAAGATTACTTTGCCTTTTTAAACTCTGATGTCCTTGCTCTGATCTGATCCTTTCATTCTTAAATTATCGCAGAGCAGTAAGTTTTAGTAATAATAACACAAAGAACTGTTAACATGTTTTTTTGTCATTGCGATTTGTTCAGCCATTCTGTATCCAGTTCTTGTAACTTTTTCAAGACATTTTGGAGGAATACAGTGGGCCTGATTTTAATCACTTCTGCATGGATCTAATACCCACCTATTTATTGTTTCTGAAGGAGCAAAAAAAGAGCAAGTCTGTAAAGTGAAAGGTATTGAGTGGCTTTTTGCAACAAGGATTAATTTCAATTTACCTGTGAAATCAGGAGTTGAGTAAGATATTGGTTACAAAACAAAGTGGTATGCTGATAGCATTGTTTTATGGGATTTTTCACATGAAGTTTTCTTTTTTTATCCTCTAATAAAAGCATATCTGCTATTTCTGCTCCAAGGACTTATTTCCTTGTCTTGTTATACCTGTGTAACTAAACCAGCTTCAAGACATGGTCTAGTTACGACCAAGTATCTCCCTGATCCAACTTGTGCAGCTGACTTTTTCTAAATCTGCCTGCTCTCTTGAGGTTACTGTTCTTTGTGCAAAAGACGAGTGAAAGAAGAAGTCTAGGGATTTCTGACACTACCAGAGCAGGTTTAACTTTAAATTGAAATGGTGAGCCTTTTCGCTGGTATGACCTCTACTCTATCCCTATGGGTATAAATGATCTTGGTTTTTCCACTGGATGCAAATAATTAAGACTTGTATGAGTGAGAGAATATTCGTTTTGCTCAGAATATCAAACCCTGCTTTTTCTTGCTTTTCTCCACTCTCTTCAGTGAAAAATTGTAGCAAAACTGAGATATGGCATTCAATATGCAATATGGAGGAATGTCACATAATATAAACCAAACCATTTTGCTGAGCCAAAGATAGCTACATTAACCAAAATATGTGAGGAATCTTCTAGGATGCTTTGTGTCAGATCCAACTTGGCACTACTCTAAAACAGTAACCGTAAAGGTGAAAAGCAAGACCTATAAAGTAACAGGAAATGAAATCTAACAGATTGAGGCTAAAATTTTTTAATGTTTATAAAAACATTGAAATTTATAAACTGTTCTTGTAGATGGCACAGTGCAAATGTCAGTTAGGAGCAGAATATATTTTCTATTCAAAGAGTTTCAAATATTGAGTATATATTCAAATATTAACACATTTCTCCCTGCATGTAACACCATATTCCAAAATGTCTGCCTGGTGAGACAGTTGTGAAATTTACTTTTTTTATATCTGTTTATTAAGTGATGCATGATAGTGGAGTCTCATGGGACAGTTGTAATTTAATTCCTAATACTATTTGCCTGAAATATTCATTTGCTCTGTTATGGCAATGATTTTGGGGCAAAGGTGATAATGCTTAGCTATATTTCTAGTAATTCGTAAAAATAATTGGATTAGAAATCATGCACTGAGAACCTGCTTATTATTCTTAATGGTTCAGGACTTATTTAAATGTTTTAATCAAGCAGTAAATGATGTATATCTCAGACTACTTTCATTCCTCATTTTTGAGTCACAATTTGTAAGCACTAGAGCTCAAGACTTTTCATTAGGCAAAACAAATTTTTGTAGCATTTTGTCTTTCTCATTCCACTCAGTAGGATATAAAAAAAAGACATTAGTGTTAGAGGCAAGCCATAGTATGCTGTCTAAATAAATACACAGAATTAACACATCAGCAAACTAATGTGATCATAATTAATCCAATACACCTGCAGAACTTCTTATCCAAATCACTCTTAATTGATTACCATTGATATTTGTCTGAATTGCTAATAGAAATACAGCTTTTAGTGAGGAAAACAGTCTGGTGTATATTTTCATTAGACTTCCTGTGGTTGTATTGTACTGCACCTGCCTGCTCCCAAAATGCTTGTTATAGCTGTCATATACTTTTATGAGGATGGGAGCAATGTTCCGGCAAGCTAACTTGACTCAAATTGTGTTCGGATATAAAACATGAAGACCCACTTGTGATTGCAAAGGTAGTAAGTCTAATTCGATTAGTGCTCCAGTGACATGGCATATTATGAACGTCATTTGTCATTTCTCGTAAGTACTCATGAAAGGATTATTTTCGGGGAAGGAGTAATTGAACACGTTCATTACCTTTTGCACTCAGGGGAAGAGGTGGGGAGAGTCAGGGAAACAGCAGTAGATTGTGATCAATATTGGCATTAAAACAAAAAGAAACAGGAAAGGCAACAACCAGGAAATCCTGCCTTCTAAAATGAGTGAAAAATCTCCTTTGGGAGTATGATTTTCTCCTTAAGATTCATGTTACTGAGTCTGAGCTATTTAAAAATCCCCACAATTTAAAACCTTAAAATTCTGTTGTTATACAACTAGGCCTTATTTTCTAAAAAATATCTTAAAAAGCTTCCAATGAGTTGCTAAGCAACTGGGGTTAAAGAAAAAGGCCAGATCCTCAGTTTAAGTGAAGTGGAAGATTTCTACGTATACGTGTGAATATAACCCCTCCCCCACACATATATTTTTCAAAGATATGCATCAGGCTAATGTATCTGTCAGGCACATTTGGTTATGTACACAGAAGTCAGCTGATTAAATGATTTTACTGAGATGGCAAAAATTAAAAGTTCTGACAGCGTCAGTACAGTAACAAAAATATCTTCTTGTGGTAAATTACAAAGGTTTTAATTTTTTCTTTTTCAAGCATCCCACTGGAATATGTGTTTGAAAAGACTTGTTTTCCGCTTTATAGTTTTTAATAATATTGTATATAAACATTGCTGAAAGGCTTCATTAGAAAGCTGTGAATACTGCAGGAAGAAGCAGGGTGGAAAAAGGCCTCTTTCTCTTTTTTTTTACAGAATATTCTCTCTCTGTTGCCAAAAAACATGACTCACATTAGTGTTACAATAATGCTAGTGTGACCTTAAAGTGAATGAGTAATTGATATTTGAGTCATTTGTTATTTATGCAATTAATGTCATAATCATGGTATATTCATGGTATTTTGTACTGTTGTGTCTAGGAAGATGGAAGACTAATATAAATGTGAACCAGAAATGAATTTCATCCTAAAATGTGGGACTAACATAGTGAATAGTGCTGGACTTCGCAAGGCAGTGTAAGGGAATTGTCTTTGGACACAAAGCTATCTTTGGGTTCACTACTGAAATAATTGGAATTTCTGCCACTGGACTTTTATGAAAATATGAGCTTCTCAGGGAAATTTGGTTTCTGATTCAATTGCCGAATGGGATTTTCATAGTAATTTAGGCAGTTACAAAAATACATCATTTATGACTATATATTTCTTCATCCTTTATGGTAAAAATTACTTTGAGAAATAACTTGTAGGCTACACAAATGGAAAGATAAAAATGTGGTGGTTAGGGCTGGGGAAAAACCGTGGTAGCTGAAATATCTCCAGAAGCTTGGTGTTTCCTCTCAAAGAGGTCTCCTCTGTCTGTACTGCTGGCAGTCATTTTGTCCTGCTTCCTCCGGGAATCTTGCAAGGAGCGTGCCTAAAAGTTAAAGGAATGAGCACAGTTAGGTGAAGAAAAAGCAGAAGACAGTATTATCGATGTAATGCTGATGTTCGGTTCATCTTCAAGTGGATACTGGTAGTGAAACAACTTTTATTCTTCAAAAACCAGGTGAGTTTGTTCTTTTTTTTTTTTTAATAAATAAATTATACTAGATATTATCAGCAGACTATTACACGTTTTGAAGCCATGTGTCTTGCATTTTAATTATCACCTACCATCTAGTGCTTTGAATGTGTTTAAGCTTGTTGTATCCATTAAAGCAGCAACTGTGTTAATAAATCCTAGTCACTGACTGATATTAAATGACATATGTAACAAACAGTTCATCTGTCTTTGCTGTGTCGTTCCCTGCCTTCTTTCATGTTTCCATTACAAATTCTTTAATAAATAGTCTGATCATTTTGAGTGACATTTGGAATCTTTATTGGACAAGACATTTCAAGTACATCTGCCTTTTTACTGTTTTATAGCTTACAGTTCTAACAGCAGCTATTACCTTCCAAAAGGCAGCATTTGAAGTATTCTCTATATTCCATCTCCCACAGTGTTTGTTTGTTTGTTTGTTTCAGGTTGCATATTGCTGACATTTCTAGCTTTTTGTTTTGTTTTAAATCCAGACACTTCTCCTCTGTGATGATGATTTTGTCACTGCTGTGCTGAATCAGGTTGTATCTGTTTCTCATTCCAAATCTTAATCCTGGTGTCTTTTGTCTAATCCTGTTGCTATCCTCTATTAGCCTTATCGCTTTTGTCACTTCGCATCTTGGTGGGTATAGCTTCCTCATTGATCAAGCTTTCCAGCCTCTACAATATGCAATGTTCTGAGACTGTCAAAAGCCTTATTCTGCTGCTAATGTTCTGCTCATACATTTTCCTCAGAGCCTCACTTTGCTTGATTTTCATATCTAATGGTTTGGTATATTTGTACTATGAGATTTTTTTGGTGTTCTCTTTTGGGCTTCCTTAGAAGCCCAGACCAGAAGAATTAAAAGTACCAACTCAGTAAAAGAGTGCTTGATGTGTCGAATCCATGTGCTATTACTGCGAGCCACAAGATGCTCTATTTGTTAACTGTTACCTCAAGTTGCTGTGAAGTTTCCATGCACTTGTCGTCAAATCTGATGGCTAAACTACCAAGTCATTTGGAAGCTGTTTCTTCATTTCCATTCAGATCATAATACATAAGAATTTTTTTTTATGACAGAAACTCTGCTTCCCTCACTTACTCTGCTCACCATCCCACTCTTTGAATTAGCTCTTTTTCACTATGGTTAGTATGCTGTGTTTCAGGTGGCCACAGCAGTTGCCTTTGTCTTATCCTCTCGTTTCCTGTTGCTGGGAGGTGGAAACTTGCAAGAAATCACACTGCCGAGGTAAGTCTGAAACATAAAATTCTTTAAATTGACAATACTTCTCTCATATGAAAACCAAACCTTAACACTGTTTCTGAGGATCCGCTGGATTAATTTCCTCTATCTACATTAGCAGAGGCATTGGTCTGTACACAGAAAAGTGAGAGAAACTTCTCCAGCTCTGGTTCTCCTAACCACTACTCTGTGCTGTGTCAGTCCTTCAGTAGCTTTTGCTATACATAAAACTGTGTTGTTCTGTGATAAGAGATAACGCATACAAGTGAGGAGGTATCTCTTGAAATACTGTGAATGCTACATAAAATACAACAGCACCTGAAGATCTTTCTAAAGAAACAAGGACTAATTTCTTTATTATTTTATTTTAAAAGTTTCTGTGAGCATAACAGTTTGAGTTTGCTTTATATGACAAGTAAATTTCACATTCAAGGTGCACAGTAACAGTTAAAAATCAGCCTTTATCACAGACAAATAAAAGTATAATAAAAATTAATTTTATTTTGGATATGGTGAAGTAAAAATGAAGTCCTTACCTGTTTCCCATTTGTATGTCAGCATATTTAGTCCGACAGTGCAGAATAGTAATTGTTAGTGACTAAACTGTAGTATGATACATTATGTTCTGACGCTGTAGCTCTCTACCTTAAATATTAATATTTAATTTTTGCAACACTTTATTTGTAAGTCTTCTGGAGAATGCAGCATCATACATTTTTAATTTATCAGACACACACTTCCCGTATACACACGTTTTAATAACCTATGCATTTCCTTCTGTTTCAGAGAAACGCTGGGCTGATGGACTGGATAGCTCAGGAGGCCAAGCAGCAGCTCAGAAGATTTTCACCTGAGTGCCTGACCCAAGCTCCGCTGGACACTGTCACTGCTGGCAGGCTTGGTAGGAGCCCTGACTTGGGGTCAGTCCCTGACACCTGGGGAAGTCCGCACAACATCAAACCTCCTTGTGTGCGGTCAAAATCAGGGAGAAGTGAGCTGCTGTTAGTGTCCTACTCTGAAAGCCTTTGGAAGCATTTAAATGTTTACAGATGAGATTTTGGGTTGAGCCAGTCTCTTAAAAGCAAATGCTGTCTTTTCTGGTTTTTCTCTGCTCATACATGGTCGTATTGCATAGTATTACCTTATGCAGTGAAGTGGATATAAGGATATAAAACAATTTGCAATGGCGCTATAGGAATTCTTCTTTCTTCTTTTTTTTTTTTTTTTGTTTTTTTCTAAGATAGTAACAGTCTTTAATCAAAATAATACATTTGCTTAAAAATTCAGCTATGGGCCATTGAGATTTTTCAGAGTGGCTCACTACATTATGGGAATAAGCACCTCAGCAGGATAATTGCCAGACTCCTACCGTGTTGTACAAGAGCCTTTGAATATCTAAGTGTCTACAGGCACCTCTATGTAACTGTGAAAGCATTAAAAAAGACTCAGGCTAAAATGCCTAGGACCCATCTCAAAATGGATGACAGAAAATACTGAAAATTTTCACTTTTAATCATCATGTTTCCATTTTTCCCTCTGCGTCAAAAAAACAGGTAAAGGCTTGTGCTTAGAAGTCAAAATGTATACTGAAGTAAATAATACATAAAATAGGGCTGAGTCATGTCACATTTTAAATCCAAGGAGCTCTAGTTGAAGGTCACATAATTTACTCAATTTTAGCCATAAATCTCCAGATCGATAGCAGAGGTGGAACCTGATGAGAAATACTTAACCTTTGGCACACCCTGCTATCTGTTTTGTATAGACCTTGTCACCACAAAATCCCAGCTCTGTGTGTATTCAGGCACACATGCCTACAGCTGTTACACTTAAAAGAAACAGAAATGGTATTTATGTTAAACAAAACTTTAAAGATGGAATGAACACTATGCAATAAAGTTCTGTTATTCAAAATTCTTGGTTTATTTGTGTGTTCTCAGTACATCCAGCATTTTTTTTATAAATAAATACAGGTGTGTTTTTCAACACAAAAGTGTATATATTTAAATTTTAAAGCATATGCAAAAAGAAAATGATCAGGATGATTGAGCTTGGAGAATTAAGTGTAACATTAAATAATTAATGATTAAGGGTAACATTTCTTTTCCTGCCATCCAGTGCTGCTCAGAAGTGATTTATTTCTTTGGCTACTAAATTCAAAACTTAAAGCATTTTAATTAAGCATGACTCAGAGACAGTGGCTTTTGTTATTATTTTGCATTTCACTAAAGGAAAATACAAGTCTTTACACTTTTTTTCAGGTTTCTGTTGTTCTCTGTTTCACTAAAGAAAAACACAAACCTTCACTAAAATTATTTTTTCATCTAGAATGTTATTATTTTTGGTCTAACTGAAGTGTTATATTTTCAGAGGTGAAAAAAGGTTAAAGAAACGAAGTGACAAGCTTCCCAAACTTTTGTGGGAACCGATTGTGATTGCTGTCCTTCTTACAGTAAGAACTTCAGATTACTGATCTGTCTTCGGTGCATACTTAAGTTCTGAAAAAAGAAGTAAAAGAGCTCCAAAATGATGCCTTAGATTGCATACTGATGTGATAAGAGACACACTTCAGTAGCAGGTGGAAGGCGGTAGGTAAAACTTTTCACAGGCTGAGATCTACAGTTCAGATTTCTGGTGTGTTTGTCATGAAGAGCTCTGATCAGAGAGCAAGACGAAAAGAAGCAGCCACATCATTCCAATTTTACCCTTTCCATTTGAAAATTGTTCCAAACCTAAAGTATTCATGAATTAGCAAATAGCATTATAAAAATAGATAAAATGTTTTCTGGAAAAAATTGGTTTTTGTGATAATTTTTAAAAATTGTCGTCTTCTGAATATATTCCCTTCAAGTGGCATTTATCTGTTTTGCATGTAGAATGCAACCAAAATATTCTATCTGGTCTGAAGTGGATTGAAAGTACAAACTTAGCTAGAGAGGACACTGAAAAACTTAAAAATGTGAGGAAAAAAAGAGAAACAAAAGGTAAAAAACCAGGGCGAGACAGCAGAACAGACAGCTTGTTTGTCTTCTGACTTGTCAGGGAAAATCACTTATTGGATGGGAGATGTAAATAAGAAACACAATAAAGTTTTAGAGTAAGCAGTTTAACTTAAATCAAGAAAAAACTTGAATGAATAAATCAGAGATAACAGAGGTGGAGGTGGGAGGAGAGAACATGATCCCCATTAAGGATTTACTTTTAGTTTCTATTCTGTGTATGGCCCTGGAAAGAGCGTTTCGCAGGACGAGCACTTTCAGGCACAGTAGCCTGATATTTCGGCCCACTAAAGGGAAATTCAGAGAAGGGAAGATTAAGACTGGAAAATCCAAAGTAAAGTTTACAAAGTAACCATGATTATTCCCTCTTAAAAATTCCAGGCAAAGAGAAAAGAAAGAACGATTACACCATAGCCATAAACTCTTTTGGTTCTGGATGCAAGTATGGCCAAGAAAGTTCACCTAGCTATGTCCCCTTGTAGACTAACCCAAAAAGTGTGTTGCCTCTTTATGTGTGATTCCCACCTTTGATATCTATGAGAATCTGGATGTTAAGAGTTTATTTTGTCATCCCTAGTGAGAGTATTTTCAGGCCAACAAAGCCTTACTGAGTTCAGCTTGAGAAAAACAATCCTTACTATGAGGTATGAGCGAGAGAAATAGCTACTTAGAATATCACTGTTAACCAAAGAGGAAAAAAATAAAAACTTCGCCTCTCATCTATCGTATCCAAGCAAGCAGGACTCAATTTGAACACAAACGCATATTTAACAGCTTTGGAAGTGATATTATCACAGGTGAGAAGCAGGCAGGAATTCCTTGCAAAGGCTGGGTGCCACAAGACACAATATGCTGTTGCCTGTATCTACCACCAACTGTATTGTGTTTATGCAGGCAACAGCAGGATCCAAAATAACCTTGTACATTTCGCATTGATTTTTAAAGTGCAAGTGCAATTAACTTATTCACTAGGAAAGCTAAAGATCATTTTCCGCAAGCAACTTCTTGCTAATATGTTGTCTTTGGAAGTGGCAAGGAAATATGGTGGCATCTACATCACTTGGTAACGAGACTGACTGAAGGAAAACATCTGTCTGCTCTGTTTGTTAGTCCTAATTGCTCTTCACCTGTGACCATGTCTACCTCTAGACTTTAATTATCTTATGTTAACAGTTCATGTGATTCAAGGGCAAGAGGAAGGGAAGAGTGACAAAACTGCAAGAACACAAACCTTGCTGTCACCTAGGAAAGGAATTGTGTTTTTTCCAGATTGAACTAAAATTCTTGCTGCTGTGGAGCAGCTGCTGCTCATAGGTGTTCCTACATATAGGTTCAAAAGGCAGTTGGTCAACCTTTCATGATAGGATTACCTGTATATATTGGAAGTATCTAATGCTTCACATCAATTCATGAACTTTTCCTGGTAACTAGGAGCAGCAAAGGTCATAAATGGATTCCTTAATTTATCTTAACTACATCTCTCATCAGTATAGGACCTTCAGATTCTCTCAAGCTTCAAAGAAGCATCATTCTGTGAAGCCCTGAGAGAGATCTGACGAACTGAAAAAGAAACAGAGAACTCTTCGGACAGGTTGGATATCAGAAAGAACTCATTTTAGGTAATTTTTTGAAAAAAAAATGTTTCTAAATCAGTAACAAATTAAGCCAAATTTTCTGTGACTATCATCACACAAATATCTAAAGGGAAAAAGCCAGAACATATCAAATGCAATTTACAGCAAATCCTGGGCACAGCTTGTTCTGCCATCCACTGCAATCAATAAAACCCTTTCTCTGATGTTAATGGTTTGGAAATGAGGCCTGCAAAGTGAACAGTTTTATCCTGATGATGGAGTTGTGCACTATTTCACCAACTTTGGCAGATATTTCGAACCAAAATAGATAAAGCTACCAAACAACTGATTTTCAAAAGGGTAGAACAGTAGAAATCTGTTTGAAAAGCTATTTGTTTTTTGGTTTTTTTTATTTTTTTTTAGGTTGGCATTTTATCATTGAAGATTAATTTAAAAATATGTATTTCTCAAGCCTAAAAATTGTATTTGTGTTAAATGTCTTTACCACAAGTAACATATGACTCTATGTAGGTGGATTAGAAGCAATTCTTAAAGGAATTCAGTGACATAAACCCATCTGATAGCCTTACTAAATTCTTGTAAAAGTGATATTGGATCAAAAAAATCCCACTTTTTCTAAAAAATATTTAAGTTTTTGACTTAAGTATTTGGTTCAAAGTCGTAACTCTCAAAAAAAAAAAAGAAAGAGTGGGTAATGTCCTGTTTACTTATGATTTCTAAAGAGGGATACGGACATGTTTGAAATATTGTTTCACACAATTTACAGCTTGATATTTTCTGTCATGTCCTGAGTTATACACCTGGATTACTTGAAAAATTGACATAGCAGTTAAGTTAGTACTAAGCAGAGATTTTATTGGCAGTGTTGTTCATAGAAAAATAAGTATTTAAATTTGAGAATTATTATTTTTCATTGTTAGGTTTGAAAAGAATATCGCCATTCCCTGAAAGGAGGGGGTGGTGGAAAGGAAGTCTAACATTTAAAAAAATATATATTCAATATTTCTTCCTTGGAAATATTTTGTTGCATGGAGTTTAGCAACTGTCTTCAGAGACAGGAAGGGCAAAATTATTTTCAACCTAAGGTGAAACCTAAGCAGAAGAAAGAAAACCATGATGTTTGATTATTTTTTTCCTCTAGGAAAAGCAGGTTTGTGAGTCAGTCTTTAATATCTGATCAGAGAATCCTCATTAAACTTAGGATTGCATAGAGTGAAAGCAGATGATTGTGATTGGCAGTATTTAATAAATGGGAGCTCTGGCAAGTTACTAAAATCGTGGAAGGAAATTATATGGCATTTTTTCCTGGTTCTTCACTGACTGTCACACATGCAGGTCAGTGCGTTATGGAACAGCAAAGAGTTTGCTGAGCTGGTGCCTACTGAGTGCGGCCAACGGTGGTGCAGACTGCCAGAACTTCAGCAGTTTCTGGTGGAGTACAAGGACTCACAGCATCTCGGGAATAAAAATATATTTTGTTTCTTCTATTAAAATGCATATTTTCACAACTAAGCACCTGTTTTGTGTAAGTCTCATGAAAAATTTCAGTTGTGAGTTATCTGCAAATCTCATCATTTTTGTTCACTTGAGGTTCACAGGAAGTAATCGTTCAAGACAGAAGCTATCAATAATATTTATTCAAAAGGGAATTTAATGCTTGTCAGACACTTTTATAACACTTGCAAACACTAATGAAAGTGCATACTGCACAGGCTTCTTGGAGAAGGTACTTTATCTGATTGTATAACTCCCAAAATAAATCAAATCCAGCTTAGTGTATCTCTTGCTGGTTACTCCACACATTCTTTCTCTTGCTCTGAGTGCAGATTGTAGAGTTCTGTAGGAGAATGATTGCTTTTCTGACAATACATCAACAGTAGCAACATCAACACTTTGTGGGAAATTTTATATTCAAATGTCTAATTGTGCATGTATGTAAAAAAGGCAAAGTCATGGAGTCATTTGATACAGCTACTATATACATAAGATTAAACACATTTTAAAGAAAATGGCCAGTACCTTGCAACTGAGCCTATGCTGACACAGAAAAAGCCATCCTCTTTTCTCCAGATGACTTCATGTGATTCATCTGTTCCACCAAAAGGAGTCAGGGCACAGTGGTCTTGCCTTAGTTGTCTATTCAAATTGTCATTTACTTAAACTTCTTGTGTCACTATCTCTAAATTCAGTTGGTCCTTACAGAGAGACAGGAGTAGGATAATGTAACTTTTAAAATAATGGTATTTTTTCCCTGTTTACATGGTAATCAATAACTTTTGAAACATAAATTATTTCTTCTTTCTTTTACATTCATTTCACAACAACAAAAGGAAAAGCAGTAGGAGCTGAAATGAAACACATCTCTTACTTAGTGCGTTGTGAAAGTAAAGCAGCCTAACACACTGTAATTGAACAAAAGATTATAATTGACCACATAATTTTTTTTATTTTTTAGAAGGTCCTTTGGTTTCTGTGTACTCAATTCAGAGTAACCTATGACCTCCTTTACAGAAGATGTGTGATTAGCAATTATTAAACATCAGGACCAAAAAATTAATCTTAAAATCAGTGTAAAAAATTCTCAGTCAAATTTCCTAGATAACTTATAAAAATTTTCCAGAATTAATGCCAGATTATGTTTTTATCTTAAAAAAGGTATTAAACAAAACTTTAGTAACAGTCTTTCAAAGACTGAAACACATACATGACTCTGAAGTGTATTTTTCTTTATTGGCTTTTCTGTGTATGTGAAGAACATTTGTACTGATCACAGTTTTTCAGCATATCATTTGTAAATGCTCACTGAATATTTTGGATATTTTTTATCACGTCTGCTTTTAAAACGCTGTATCATTAGCTTTTTTCTTAAGTAGCTCTTAATTTATGTGATTGACATTTGTAAATACGTCAATTGATCTTTGCAAACAGTCAGGAAAACTGGTGACTTTCGTAAAGATTTCCTGAAGTACCTGTTGTTCGCCCAAATGTTTTTCCTTGGAAAACAAAATTTATACTATTGTGTATAAAGCGTATACTATTGTGAAAGCAGAACAGTGTAACAGTTCCATATCAGCCTTTTTAACCATATTTAAAGCTCCTGATGTAGAGCTACTAGGATGGCCTTGTGTAGCGAGGATAAAAGAGGGGCTTTGCTCCGCAGTTTTCTGTCCTAGATGGTTGGTGTTTCCAAGCTAGCTCAGTGAGCTGAGTGGTTTTGCTTTGTTAATGAAACTTGCCTTTGGTTGTCCCAGGACAAGGAGAAAAGAAATCCAGCTAAGCACGGTTTCCTGTCAATATGAGCAATGTATTATCAGGAATGATGCTGTAGCGCATTTATGTTACTGTTTTGACCATAAAAAAGGAAAGGGAGCAAGCAGTAGAGGCCACCTTGGTTACCTCTTGTACTATAAATGTAAAACATTGATAACATAAAAAAATATAAAATCTGACTATGTAAAAATATAAAGCATTGAGAACGATTTAGGTACATGTGTGTTTAGACTCACGTATGTCTGTGCATGCGGTTTTCTGACACTCTGTGTTTAATGAAATATCCAAATTGCACAATATAAGTGACGAAGCAAATGTTAAATATAGCCTGTAACAATTATCTTGTTCATAAATTTGCCTAGTATTGTTGAAGTCTATAATAGTATAATGTACGCACTACTATGCTATAATCTGTTCTTGGTGATATGTCTTCAATACATTGAAAAATGCGTATTTTCATTACTGATGATAATATTATTTCTTTGATTAGAATAGTTTTAATGTTATCGTAAGTATCAAAAGAACATCTTGATGGACTGTATTATATGCTTCTCTATTTCAGAAATACAGAATTTTGACAAAACAAAATATTACAGCAGGAAAAAACTTTTTTTTTTCTTTTCAGGTAGCTAAATAAGAGCTGAAATGCATTTAGTGTTCTTTGCAGTTCAATACCTGCTTGCAAATCCAGAATGTGGTTGATACAACTCTTGGTCAGAATTTTACATTGGATCATTTTGCTGATTCTTTCTTATGTTTATGTTAATTATTTCTGGACAGTTTTGAAAGTATTCATTTGCTTTTTACCGTTCTTCTGTCTGATGCTGCCTTAGAAAATTCTTATTCCTATTATGGGTCAATATCTAGCAGAAAATGCAAATGGACTTGCATGAAAGAGCGTTTGGCAGACAACTTGCAATTAAAGAGTAATATTGAAAATTCAAATGGAAAAGCTTTCTTACACAAAGTTTTTTCAGTTTCTGGAATTTCTTGCCAAAATACTACCGAAGCTAGGATTTTGCAGCTTGCATCTGTCTTGTGGCACCAGGGATGACTTCCTAGGTATGATCTGACTGGAATGAGATCAAGTCTGACAAGTCAGATTCCCCTGAGAGTGGGATGCACATTCATTTAGGAAAGACTTTGGGCTAAAGTTGAGGCAAGACTTATTTACGTGGAGTATTCTATTGGTTCAGGAGAAGCTTTAGAGATAAAAATGGTCCTTTTAAACCATACATCACATAGTAATATTTCGCGTGCAAAATGAATCAGTGGGAGTGTTCAAGTCATTTTCTTGTAAATCAATAAATGGGACTCTTTGCATGCTAACTGGACTTTGGCTTTTCTCAGTCACCATGGCACTATTCACTCTAATGATCATTTGCTGTGGTAATTGCTATACTTTCATGCATAAAACCCACACGTCAGAAAACATCTGAACCCCTTTTAAATGATCCACTGCTTTAAAACAAGTCTTCATATAACCTGGATCTTGAGATAACCCAAACTCAGAAGCAAGGAGGAATGATAAAGGTAGAAGGGATTAAGGGCAGAGTAGGCAGATGGAAATGTGAAGAGGAAGTTGCAGAGAAAGTAGCAGCTCTGGCAGAAACTCAATGTTAAACTGCGACCATTGCTGAAGTAAATTAAGGGGTCTTATAAGGTTAAACTTCTGTATTTGGAGAATACAATACTTGTAAGATGTTTAGACAAGGAGCCTTGTTATTTTGAGTTCTTAGGAAATATTCATTACACAATCTACAGTATCATTACATGAAATTTCCTCCTGAGTGGAATACAGCTTGTGTGTTAGGGTGCCACTAGGTGCACTATTTTAATTTAGGAGTACTTGTACCAGGGAGAAGGTGTGAGAATAGTGGTAGGAAACCTGCTTTTGAGTGAGTTCTCATCATGTGAATCTCAAGCTCTACCGAAAGGAGTGATGTACTTTTTGTCCTAGTCCTCTCCTCCCCGTGAGGAGTTCTGAGGAGCTTGTATAGGAAGAGCCCCTTATATTTAGTAGTTATTTGGAGGTGCATTCAGTGCTTTGAATATAACATTTGCTTGGCTACACAGCCAGAAGAAGAAAGGGCGACATGCACAAAGAAGCACACCTTAAGGATGTGATCTGGAATCCTGTCTGGCGATGGAGGTGCAAGCCAGAAAAAATGCAGTTAGCCTTTCTCGTTATAAAAGTTTGTTAAGCATTAACCTCTCCGGGAAACTAGTATTACAGGACCAGTATGTGTTAACCCCCCAGTAACAGTTCAGACTGTCACATCTCTAATTAAGGCTGTTCCAGTATTTATGATATATGAATTCAGTGAAAGTGCATGGATGTTAGTCAGAATATTTAGGAGAATATTTATAATGAATTTGTATGAAGAAGTTGAGGGCACTTGATTTCTATGCAACATTTCTAAGTCCATTCTTTGCAGGCTATCATAGACCAATTCATTTAATATCCCGAAGTCCCTGAAAGATGACAGAAAGACGAAGAGTGTAAGTAGATAGATTTCTGAAGGTCTAATAATGGTTTACAAGTTTTGTTGTGGTTTTTTTTGTTTTGGTTTGAGTTATTTGGGTTTTTTTAAGTTTCTTCTTCTTTTTGTTTTAGCTTTAAATATCTCTTTTAAAAAAATATTCTTATTTAGGTAAATATTTTATTCTTATTAAAAAAGAACATTTCTAACCCAAATTAAATCTTTAAATAGTCATATAAATATATACATGTGAGTTTGTGTTCGTTATTTTAATTTTTTTTTTCCAGTTGCTAAATTCCTGATGTATTGAAAATCACAGAGACTGGCTAATGTATATGATTCAAGTAGCAACATTTGTCAGCATATAAAAATGGCACCTTAACAAGGCAGCTCTGATTCCCTCCGGCCAGAGTATTCTGAAGCAATAAAGGACTTGAGAGCCTTACAATAGGTATAATTACAGGTTAAAATAAACCAAACCAATCGAACAAAACCCTCTTCCCCAGACCCTGTTGTTTTTAAGGTACCTCTGTGTAAGATGCCTATACAGAAGCACTCTAAACCCTCACTGCACAAAGCAGCGTGAATCTGCTGGGGTGAAGTCAGCGAACTCCTGTTTTCGTTGCTTTTAAAGCATTAAGTTATCACAGTCTGGTAGCAGCTACTGAGCAATTTGGGGCTTATGCACTTTGACAAGATACGGTTTATTTTATAAATATCTTGAATGAAAGTTTGAGGGAAATCTGCTTTGCTTTTTGATTTGTTTTCTTTTTTTCCTTTCCCAAGTGAGTATATAAGGCTCGCTCAGTAACCTCCCGAGGACCCTCTCTTCCATGTAGTTGTGGCTGTGGGCAGTGGGGAGCACTGAGTTGCCCTCCTGCCCCTGGCAAGAGGGACCAGTACATAAACTGCTGGCTGACAGGTGTTGGACTAGAGTCTAAGGACACATTTGAATATGTTTTAGAATATAGGTCTGGCTGTGTCTAAAAACTTATGTAGACTGCTGCTTCAGTTTCTATAGGTCGGGGTCTTTTAATATGTTTTCTGGTTTGTTTTCTATGGCATGAAGGTGTTGTGGTTGAAACAGCTGGGTTCCATACAACGAATATTCAGATGTGAAAGACACATAGAAAAGCACTTCAGGCTTCTAGGACACAGATAAAATATTGAGGAAAAAATAAGAAGTTGCTTTTTCTCATAAGGTTTATTTTTGGGAAGGAATTTCTAATAGATAGTATCACTGAAAGAAACTGTCCCATGCAAACTTATTTACTTATCAAGGTTCTGTGCTCAGTTCTTGTATGGTGTTTTGAAAATCCAACCTAACCAGCTGGTTTGAACTTATGAAGTGAACTGAAGAGAAATCAATGGATTTATTGTCAGCGATTGCTCAGAATCCAGATGTTACAGCAAATTCAAAGTTGCCCGTAGAAGTTTGAAATCATTCTGTCCACTTTGGCAAAGAAGGATGATGATCGAGACCTTCAGCTACAAGCTCTTCAAAAGGCAATGGTGTCAAGCATATTGTGGGGGGGAATATTGTGATGGAGCTGAATGTCATTGGGAGGCAAGGCACTGTATATCAGCCTTACATAATGAATGCAAATTGGTTTTTTAGGATCCAAATGGGAAAGCATAAAAGGCTATGAAAGCTTTAATTTATGATTTGTTCATTTAAAGCTTCAGACCATCAAGTACCCATTAAATCACTTATTTTATATGCTGCTAAGTGCATCTCTCTCATCAGAATAAAAAGAATGTTTTAATTCACCCTGTATCAAATAAAACATTTTAATTGAGGGCATTTGTGATAACAAATTGAGTGGAATTGGAAAGTAAATTACTGCTGAGCTTTGACAACAGGAGATCTTTGTGATTTTTGCTCTTAGTGTCTTGTACATGCATGAGCAGTCACATTATATGTGTTTACCTGTGTTTAGATTTCAATTACAAAGATTCTACCTTAAATAAAATTTTCATTTCACTGGTAAGGTTCCCTAGACTCATGTCTTTCATACCAACTTTTACTGAGGAGCTCAGATTATCACTTTTTAACCACTTTGTAATATGCTCTTGCCTCACTGCTAAGGGCCTCCATTATTTAGGCTGTGTCCTGAAAACGGAGAGTATAAACAAGTAGATGAGAAGAAATCACACATTTTCTTCCACAAGAATATTTTGGTGTTTGCTTTTATTTCAAGAGAAGATGAAGTTTTAACTCCTGCCTTGAGAACATGGAGATTCCAAAGAACATTGATTTGGAAATGTTGACATATTTTGTTTTGGTGTTTTTGACTGAAGTAAAGCATTGCTTTCCTGAAACTGAAGCAGCTCATTTTCTTTCTTTCATGAGCTAATCAGCCTTTCTGTTGCCATTATTGGCTGGCCTCCAGTTTTTCTGTGGGTCTAAGAAATATTTCTCGCAGGATGAAGCAATTGAAATACATGTAGCTAGATAATGACCTACACCACTAAATCATTTGCAGCAAGATGAAATTCTTACACAGTTGTACTAAAAATGTCCGAATTCCCAGAAGGCAGTATTCTATGCAGAATGCAGTTGACAAGCATTGATTTTTGAACAAAACATGTTCTGTTTAATGTAATAAATTGTTCCAATTTGTTTAAAACAGACCCAAGACTCAATCTTCTGAAGAAAAATTTTGCACTAGGAAAATATTTCCAAACATAATTTTTAGGTAAAATTATTTCTTAATAGTTCTGAAATTGAATTCTATGTCAATATATGTATCTGAAAAGGTCAGCCTCTGTCACTCAGGAACTGCTGGACTGCTTCTGTAATGACTGTTGCTCAGATAATTGGGAGGTTCTCAACTGTGGGAAAGAGAAACTGAAAAGCAGAAGGGCTGAAGAGAAGATACCTACAGCAAGCTGCAGCCTGGAAAGACAAGTAAAGAGCAATCCTCCAGATCCTGGCTCAGATATGTTAGCCAGTTAAGCAATTGTATTACCTTGGGCTTCCCTGAGTAGCATTTTCTGCCAGCCCATCTGGTCTTCTCCTTTACTTCTACAAGTTCTCTATTTGCAGCTCTCTCCATCACAGGTTTCTACTTTCTGGCTCTGTCTTTTCCCCAGCTTCTTCCCTGTTATTGATCAAATAGTAGCAACTCATCACTAAGAATTTTTAGACAAAAGACCTTGCATTTTTATGTCTATCTTCTGTGATTGTTCAGTATGCTGTTAAAATGACATTTAAAAATATGTTTATTTTGAATCTATTTTGATCTGATTAACCATATGTGAATAACTCCTCTAACAGTTTTCAGCGTCAATATCTAAAAATGTTTTTCACCCTAATTCAAAGTGTGAAGCAAATGTATGTACTTGCTGGGAATTTAAAGAAGAAATGTTGTTCGTAGTGTGAAAGGGTATTTTCAAGAAAACATTTGTTTGTTCCATGAAGTGACTGTATTTTTTTTTTGAGGATTCCATTAATCTGTACTTGTTATTTATATAGATAAGGAATGACTCTGAAAGTGAATTTGCCTACTAATCAAAAATCATGTAGCGCAGTGCTTCAGTTTGTCTCAATGTTTTTGTTGAACTTGGAGATTTAGTGCAGATCCAATTAATGCAACTATGAACATTGGAAAGCTGAGACAGGAATATTGTTGTGGAAATTATAAATTGTAGTTTAATTAGATTTTAAAAATATCTTTTCTTCATATCAAGTTAAAGGAATTTATTGATGGGGATTTTATTTTTTTTTAACTAGGACAGATAGAGATGTGATCATCCCACTCTACTCGGCATTTGTCAGGTGGCACCTGGAGTACTGTTACAGTTTTAGTTCCCACAATTCAAAAAAGACATGGACAGACTGGAGAGGGTCCAGAGGAGGACTGTGAAGATGATCTAAGGGCTGGGGAACCTGCCCTATGAGGAAAGACTGAAGGATTTAGTTCTTTTCACCCTGGAGAAGAAAAGGTTCAGGGGACTCAGTTTTCCGGCACTTAAAGGGTGGCTACAAAAAGGAGGGAGGCTCTCTCTTCAGAATGATCCATGTGGAGAGGACAAGGGGCAATGAGGACAAGTTGCACTGGGAAAGGTTTCATCTTGATATTAGAAAGAATATTTTTTTCAGTGAGAACAAGCAATCACAGTAACAACCTCCCCAGGGACATGGTGGAGTCTCCATCACTGGAGGTTTTCAAGATGTGACAGGACAGGCTGCTAGATAATCTCATCTAGGTTCCCTTTTCCACAAAAGGTTGGACCAGAAGGTCTTTTTAGGTTCAGCCTGGGCTGTTCTATGATTCTGTCTTTTTAATAACTGACCCAAAGATAGAATATGTCACAGGAAAAGCGGAAAAACTTAAAGGAGGAGGAAAGGCTACCTTTAAGAGGACTTGTGCATGTGTTTTACAACAGCATCCCTTCAACAAGTTCTGGGGTTGTTCGTTTTTATACCAGATCCTAAAATTCAGCAACTGCAATACAACTTATGCACATTTTCCCGGTATTATAGAAAAGACTTGACTCTGGGTTGTGGGGCTTTTGTGTGGTGTCTTTTTTTTCCCTTGAGCAGACCTTTTGTTTCTGCACATAGAATATCAATCTTATTTAACACATTGGGAAACTCTCTCTCTTAAGACTCACTGCCTTTCACTTTGGGTTATCCTCTCATCCAAATCCTGCAAGATTATAATTGATTTTAAAAGTCAGAAGCAAAAGTATTTGATCTTTAGGTGACAAAGAGTCAAAGAGGAGCCCTTAAGATTAGTGTTAAACATCAACGAAATTAGATTCATGCTAGGATAGGCAAGTTACAATAATTCAAATCCAGCGGTAATAATGACAGTAATAAATTGGAACTCAGCAAACTGAAGCTATTAGTCAACAATGTGTAATGTCATAAACTTAAACAAATGATTATGGATCAGCTCAGGCCTGAATTAAAACCAAAAAAGGTGAAACAAGAAATATCACTGAGATGGATAAATAAATTTGAATGGATACAATGACACTTACATTAGAATAAAAGCCAAAATTTTAACTGATCTCTTTAAATAATCTGGACGTCATCACTCAAAATGGGCAACAGCACCTGCATGCACTACTACTAGTACCAGAATGTTGAATGTTGAACCCTGTTAGATCCAGAGAGAATAGCACATTGTAGGCAGCCAAACTCATTAAAAATCTTCATCAGTTGTACTGTAAAAAATGTTGGACAGAAAAAATAATTTACAGGCTACTTTTACTGTTGTTTACAAGTAACATCAGTGGGGCCATTCACTATTGTGCTATCATAAGCTACCACACTCAGTACTGTTTGTGCCAAAACAAAAAAGAAAACGTTCATCGACAAGTAAAGAAAGGGCCAAAAACTCTTGTTGTTGTTTTTCCTCTATTTCTTGCAGTGCTTTAAAGAATCTTTACAGAAAACTATAGATAGTTTAGCTTAGGGCCTCAGCAATGTTCTCATGAAAATATGCAAGCAATTTAGCATCAAGAACACCTAAAACAATACTGGTATGCAGAACGGCAGGGCAACCTTAGCGAAAACCAAGGTTGAAGTAAATTGACCTGGTGTTAAAGAGCACAAAGCAGCCTGAAGCCACTTAAGAAATAGGAAAGATGAATAGGACACTTGCAGCCTTTTGACATAACCTCAGATATAACAACCAGAGAATTGCTTCCAGGAAGACAACCTTTCACGACATGTAATCTACTTCCTGAACCATGAGAAATACAAATATTGAGAGAAAAAAAGTGTGGTTTCTGGGAAAACATTGACTAATTATTTAAATGATATAGTGCATAGTATTATGTTATACCCTTACATGCAGCTTACGTTCAAACAATGCGAAACATAGTGTTGAGGGATTTCAACGCTAACTCTAACAATGCTATAAAAAGTTGTAATTTTTCTGTAACGTCAGGTTTTCCAAATTACACATTTAAAATCTGCAGCAAGTGAAGTAAAGAGTACAACGTTGATTTTTCTGCAGCAAGAATACGAAGTGAAAATATTGGGATAGTCCAACTATAATACACAAACAGATTTAGAGATACATATTACTGGAACAAAAATTTAAAGTTTTTCATAAAAATGAATGCTACTAAGTAAGTCACACAATGACTTGGTATATATGTGAGCAGAAAATAAGCAATAATTTTCTTTCTTACAGGTTTAGAACAGGAAGTGACTCTTGTTAGCAGGAGATCTCAGATGCCTCTGGATGCAAAGCAGCTATTCTGTTTGATTCATAGTATGTTCTGGATTACCCTGTTGTAAGCCGAAAACATTTGCAAAAACAAAGCATGTATTACTACTTCTCTATAGTCTGTGAGTGTCTGAAAATCTTATTTCTTCAGATTGCCTATTTTTCAGTGGAAGAATTAATTACTGAGATTTATTTTTCACCCAAGACATATTAAGTTGGGATGGACCCAATTTCAGCTGATTCTCTATTTTTTTTTTCCTGGAAGTAGGGAACAGCATGCCTGATTCATGTATAAATCAGCTTCTTTAAGTGAAGTCAGTAATTACAAAAGTATAAATACAGGTACAAAGTGTCCATGGCTCTAGCTCATGTTTTCCAAGTTATGAAGAGCCTTTAACTACTGCTTAGAATGAGGTGACTTTTAAATCTTTTATTAGTGCTCTGAAATCTAGGCCTTCTCCAGCCTCCATTAAAGCCAGTGGAGATATCTTCTGGACTTGGAGGAAAGCTGTCTGGAATCAATCACATGAATGTCTGTCTGCCCTTGTTCCTTCTTTCTTTCCTTTCAGTTTTCATTTCTATAGTGGCTTTCCTACCTGTATCTCCAGGTGACACCGGGAGATAGGCAGTTAACTCAGACACACATGACAAGCTAAAATAATCTAAACAAATCCTGTTCTTTTATCTAACATTTTCAAGCTTGTGAGACATTTTAGAGGGCACCTAGGTGACTTTGAGCCAGCTGGTGCCCTTGTAGCACTCTGACTTGGCTGTGTTTTCAGTTCCATTTTCAAGGGCTTTCTGTTGTTATTCCCTTGGTTGTACTAAAATCTGCTTGTTGCCTTGACAAATATTTGTTTCCATTTCTCTGTAAGTAAACATCTGACATAAAATTGTTCCAGGATTCTGTATTCAGATGACTGCTGTGCTACTGTTTATCAGAGTTCAAAACCTGGGCAAATAGCAATTTGTTCAGGCTGAATAAGTAATACCTTATTTTAGAGTTCACAAATGGCCATGTAATTATTTTGAATTAAGAAATTACCATATCATTTCAGGCTCATTACATGGGTATTTATTCTCAGCAGATTATATGCAGACTGTTACAATGCTAGCTAGTGTAACTTTTATTTTAAAAGGGAAATAGAGTAGTAATGCAAGGAGGGACGTGCTTCTGGTGAGCTTAAAGTCCTTAAAATGGGAGTTCCACCACAGATGTCTGGACCTCCATTTTTAAGTAGAAAAGACTTATTATTCTTGGCAATGAGCTTTTTATTTTGCTCTTTTTCATGTGGCTTAGCAAAGAATGGATGATAAAATGCACAATCGTAATGAGGAAGGGCAGAACCCCTCAGATGACTGAAGGGATCACTAATGTGTTTCACCTAAAATTTCTAAAAAAAATTTTCAAATCTATTTCTGATGGCCATCATTCTAGTTTTTTAAACATCTTATTGGGAAACTGGCTCACCTGAGAACTGTGGCAATGCTGGCAGCTCTCTGTTGTAGCTGGGCTCTTGCAACAGAAGTGCCTTGAATTCACACAAGGGAACCAGGAGCTTTGGGAGCCATAACTCAGGCAGAGACTCTGAGGACAGGGGGCTGAGTGCTGGCTCAGCTTGATAATGTTCATTCCTACCTGGAAGTCAGGACCCTGAAAGCACCCTCAGGGCTTGATTCCTGGGCTCAAGCCCTGAGCATCACTCCCTGAACTCCTTAAATTGGTGATTTACGTCTTTAGTGTGAGCCACAAGATTTGGGAATAATATGCATAGTTCCATCCATGGTTTCCATGTGAATGATGGATTTTTCAATGGGGAGGGAGTAAAGGGCCACTTGTGTAGCCCGGGCATTGGCACAGAGCTGTTCAGGAGCCTGAGAAAGCAGCAGGAGGTTCTGGCTAAAATGATAATTCTAGACAACTTGTGTTGTCAAAATACTGGAATAGTATAAACAAAAACATATCCAAACTGAGTAATGATGTCTGTGACTTGTGTATCCCTAGTAGAGAGTAAGTAGTTGTAATTCCCTGAATAACAGTCCTGGCATTGGTTAGCATATCCATGCATCTTAGCACTCTCTAACAGAGCACCTAACCATTTACTTGGTGCTAATTCCCTGCCATGTTCTCAGTGTCCATCATGCTTTGTGCTAAACCATGCTGCCATGGTGTTATGTGCTTCCACCTTTCTAAACCCCACCTCACAGGTGGAGGCTGCAACCAGCCTCCCGTCTTACATTCTTCCAAGAGAGCCTGACCATGGATAGAAGGATCAACACCTCTGAAGGGCTTGATGCTGTGGACATGGTGAGTCTCCAGGCCTCAGTTAACTTTCAACTTCAGCTGCAGGACACACAGTTGGCCCGAATTCTGCACTTCCCTGGTTCAGCTTCCTCAAACAAGAGTAAGATTGCTCTTCATTTCCTTTCATGATTATAAATGCATATTTAATCTCTCTAATCTTCTCAGAATCAGCTCAAAAGACTAGCACACAAAAACGTGAGACATATTTGCTGAGAGGTAGAAATTCACCTAGTCATAAAATAATTGCTTCTAAACTGTTAGTCATTCATGGCATGATTCTAATTGCATTATACTTACAGGATCATAATGAAACAGACTTCCAAATTTACCCTGGAGCACTTTTTCTGCAGTATTGGATTTGAAAGATGTAATTTGAATAAATGAAATGAGTAACTGAAGACAGACTTTCCCTCTCCCCAATATGTCTTTTTTTTAAAAAAAAGAAAAGAAGAAAACTGTATCGTTTAAGCAATTAGCAAGTTGTTGACAAAATGCAGAAAGGGTGCAGTAGATATTTTATATCTCAGCTGAAAACAAATTAATCAAGTAGATTTCTGTATAGACACACTAAACTTGTTTTTAGAAGGGAAAAATTCTTATTTTTGTACAATCAACTGAATATCAAAAAGGCAGTGAGAGAAGAAATGCTCGTGAAAGCCTGGCAATAGCCTTGTTATTTATTTGTGAAAGGGAGAGCAATAGTATTCAAAAAGCCCTTATGTGTGTTATATAGCTGTCAGATCTGGGTCTTAGAACAGAGAAGATAATGACTGCTTTTGCTGCCCAGCATGAGAGAAACCAAAAAAAGTGTTGAGGGATGGCAGTATTATCCTGTGATATGCAATAACAAGAAATTACTAAATTCTACCTCAGACCCTTCCCTGTTCTCTGCTCCACTCCCACGATATTGCTCTGCCTGAGCTGCTTTCCTCAGCCATGGTGGCAGTTTCCTCATGTTCACAGTTTGCTCCCTGTTGCGTAGTCAGGGCTTTGCTGAAGGTCACAACTCCGAGTCAGTGCTTCGGTATTGTTCCTTTATAAAACTGGCTTGATTTCAGTTAATTAATTCAGGTCAGTGCATTCCTTTCACAGATGGTTGGAAACAGGCTGTTTTCCAAAGGCTTTGGGAACGAGTATGTCCAGTGAGACTGAGCTGTTCTTAAAGAGCTGAACATTGACCAGCTCGCCTAAATACAAGCAAATCAGGATAACACAACTACACATCTCAGGCATGTTTGTTAGATGTCATTTGGTGACGGACCACCCCTATATATGTGGATGTTGCCCTTCTTCTTTGAAAATTTACCTCTAAAATAAAAGCAGCTCATGTCTTTACCCCACCCTCAAACTACTCCCAGTATTTTCTTAGTTTTCTTCACTGGTTATTACTGCTGGGAAGGAGAAGTGTTCTTTCAGTCTCCTTTTCTCATCCCTGATATTTTACAATACTCTTTGCAGTGAAGACGTGCACTTTTGTAGAGACCCTTCACAAATATGTATCAATAGATGGCAGTAGCTGAATCTCATTGAAAAGAACGTACCTGGAAAAACGTCATAATTGGCTTTTTCTGTGAGAAAAAAAAGAATGCACTATTTATGGATTAAAAAGCTATTTGGTAAATTGGGGTCAAAGTACTACTTCCCTTTTTTTTTAATTCTGGAAAGTATTGATATTAAGTTGCTTAAAACAGTGCCAAGTTTGCTGGAAGCCACAAACTGAAAGACTCCACAGGTTCAAAAACAGCATCTGAAACAAGAGTCAGTTCAAGTCTATGAATCTTTCATTGGAACCTAGTTGGAGACTTGTTACTCATGAAATGGCTGTGATATTCACTTACAAACAGACTATCAGTACCTGCATTATAGTTTTGAATCAGCAAGTCTTGTATCCCAGGCAGATTTACTTCTTTTGGAATTTCCCCAAAAGTTTTCAAAATGCCAATCCACGTATTATATTGTGCTTTTGTAAGCACAACTTCATTTCATTAGTAACATAGTATCCTGTATTTGAACACACCTATTTTAGTATCTCCAGTTTGTATGAAAAGAAAATATCAAACTACTCTGTAATTGCCATTGTTCTACTGGAAGAAGTCCAAAAAGCTGGTCTATTTAACCAATAACTCTAGAATTTGGGAGAGATTTTCAAGTTATTCATGTATTTAGTCTAATTTTCAAAAATTCTTACATGGACCAGGTAAATAACTTACCGAGATGAACCTGAGTTAGGCAGCAATTCTCTAGCATACTCCTCAGCATTCTACTCGATGCTACCTTCTTTTCAAAGGGTACAAGCATTCTTGAAGAGATGTCCTTTCATTATGAAGAGGGACCGTGCAGTATTCATTTACTATAGTAATCATAAAACTAAGGAAATTTGTAGTTGGAAGTTATCTCAAGAGGTCATCTAATCCATTCTTTCTCCACGAGGCAGAATCAATAATATATACATCTAACATGGTCCCTACATCCTGACCAAAAAAGAAAATACTGCAGTGATGTTCCTTGGGCAGTGGAAAAAAATAATGATTGCCTAACATTAATGAAGGTTTTCCACAGCACCAAGCCTCAGTTTTCTTCAATGACAATTGATTCTTCTCCTTTCATGACTTCTGCTTCTTCTATAGTACAAAATTTACAATTCATTGTTGTACTGCTGGAGAAGTTCTGATAAATTAAAAATCCATCTTCTTCCTAAGGTTTGTGCATATGCATTTTACATTTTAAGTGAAAACTTGTTTTGAAACATCACATAGATTTTTAGATCACTTAGATTTTTCTTATCAGAAGCAAAATGTCACTGAAATCAGTGCAAACCAGCAAACTAAAGCATATGGCTGCTGATGAATCAAAACTTTTTGAAGGGAAAAAAAATAGACCTCTGGCAGAAAATTCTGAAAACCGTATCATCTAAATTCCTGGGTCTATGGAAATACATTGTGCTTTTTTGCAAGCGCAGGGTTTTTATATCTTGATCATGATTGTTTAAATTCTTTTGTTAATAGTTTAAAGCTTTTTTCTCCCTTTCTGCAAGTGTTTAAGTGATGCTACAGTAAGAAATATTCTAAACATACATTTTTGTGACACACATTTCTGTTAGCAATCAGAGGAAATGCACTGCCTGTTAATTGGCAAACCAATATTTTCAAATTTCTAGTTCAGTTCAGAGGATTTTGTAAAATGCTGGAAGCTTACACTCAGTCTGATCTAAGCTCTGTGAGCCTTGCATTAGCAAAACTGTGTTGCAGTCTCTGAAAGAACCGTTTTTTCCATGATACGTAAGGTACACTCTCTCTGGATAGAAATGTATTAAGGTAATTATTTTTGTGTGCTGTTATGAAATTAAGTACTTGTTGCTATATCATTTTAAACCTGTCATTTAATAATGTATTGGTATTACCATTTCAGCCTTTGAAAAGTATGAAGCACTGTCAGACCTCATTGGGTTACAGCCTGCCTACACCTAGAACTAAAATATGATTCCAGATCCCCAAAGTCTCAGTTTAATGCAAGTATACAGAAAGATGCTACCCATGGACAGCAACAAGGAGGTAAGGAAATAAACTCTGTTGATTGGTATGATTGGTGGTTACCCCAACAAAACAATGACTTTGAAACATTTTTGAAATGCAAGATACTTTGTCTAGGCTTACTGATTAGATCTTTAAGAAACAACACACATAGCATTTGTCTATAGCACCAGTGGGAAGGAAGTTAAAGAGCACGTGTTCTTGTCCATCCCTGTCCGCAGTTAAGCTAGAATGCACCTGTATTGTCTACATATCTACTTATATAATGATTTTTAAGTTCTTCATTCTGACCCCTCTTTCTTTTACAAGATAAAACTACTAAAATACGTAGTTACATTCTTCTGCATGCAAAGTAAATAGATGTGACTGTAATCCAAAAGTGAATTTTACTTGCATATCTTCAAGATGATATGGTGCGTTCAGTTTACATGAGATACATTTTAAATGATGAAAAACAACCTTAACCAAATTAATGAAGAATATTATCCATCATTTTCCCCAAATCATAAGACATGATTTGATTCAAATATCTGTCAGCCACACAGTGGTTAATTTTCCTAAACCGAATATTAGAGACAGCTGAGTAACAGTAATGTTGCTTGAAGAAAATTGTGCACCCACTGTTAAACAGGGCAAATAATAGTACTGTTGTCAGCAGTGTGGAAGTCTAAGTTCCTTCAACTGTTTCCAGAGGTGTGTCCTGGTGCCCCTTCCTCTGTGGCACCAGCCACAGTTTGTACTCCTAGATCAAAAAAAAAAGAAGTTTTAAGTGCCACGTGTTTTTCTCAGTTCTTTGAAAGTCCAAAGCTCAGATATGATCTTTCCTGAAATCACATTCAATATGTACTGAAGTGTAAGGGCGGAAATTAAGAGATTTCACTTAATAAGATTCATCTTTATCTGCTTATAGTATCTGTCTAGAGCGGAGCCTGCGTCTGTGAGCTGTGAGCTCCATTCCCATTTTTCAGAGCAACGGAGAGTCACTCTACAGAAGTTTGTGCTCAAAGATCTGCTATGAAGAATTAAGCAGGATTTATTTTTTCCACAGACATATAAAAGTAAGAAAATCTATCCTTACTTGAGATAAAGGATCCCCAAGCTGCTAGAGGAGAAGGTGGATTTCCAAGGATTAAAAAAACCCAAACATAATGGCTGAGCTTTAAAGAAAATTATCTGATCCTTTTTTTCCAGAATAACTGTTTTTCCAGCCATGGGGTTATAGAAACCTTTCCCTATAGTAAGAAATTCTCAGCCGTAGTGGAGCCCTTTCTCCAAAATGTATACTACATTACTCTGATATAAAATTATTTGCTATTGCCAGTGAAAACAGGATTCCCTTTTTATCAGATGGGTAATATAAATTGTACAGACTGAGACTAATACAAGCCTGTGTTTAAAAATAGAAACTACCATTTCCTGCAGTAGGTGACCCTGCTTCGGCAGGGGGGTTGGACTAGATGACCCACAGAGGTCCCTTCCAACCCCGAACATTCTGTGATTCTGTGATTTCATTCCAAAATGCTTGTTATTTCACGTCATCAAGATTAAAGATTGCTTCCTTAAATGTGAATGCAGAAGTATGTAGTTCAAGGATCAAGGTGATGTTGGTACAGACACACAGATACAACAATTTTGTACCTTTTACAAGTGTTTAAAGTTTTAGCTGTAAAAAAACACAGAACAAAGATCCATCTATTTCTGTCTCCGCTTTGGTCACTTCACCCACAGAAAATTAAACAGAGGAAGGGAGTAAACTCATAATACCATGAGTTATCTTTATTTCATGTCATCTATTTCAAATCATGCTGGTTTTTTAGCTTTGGAATTACAGATGGTGGTTGCACTATAGGTCTCCTGAAAGCATCATGTAAGTTTAAGCACCAGACCGTCAGAATCCCAGCTGCTAGATCTGATTTAATTTAATGTAATTTTTTCCCCTTTCTAATTGTTTTTCCTTCCACTAGAGCGAAGACCAGTTTAAAACAAAAAATAGAGTACAGAAGAGTAGTATAAGAATATAGAAGAAACATAGAAACTACTACCAATGTTTGTTACTTCTCCCTAGCCTTCCAGTCTGCAGAAGGTTCACAGCTTCTATTTTGTGAGGATTATTGGGATGAAGAATAAATGCCATGAAGTTTATTTCAGTCTTCAAGTCTTCTGTCAGAGCTTTCAAAATAGTCATTTAGATTTGCAAACTTTCACAGTACTTTGGCAGCGCTGCTCGGTACTTTTCTATAAAACAGATACCTTTCCCCAGAATCATTTATTATGCAAGAAAACCTACTGCATTACAAAAAATGCCTCTAGAGTTCCTCATAGGTCAAGCAGGTTAGTAGAACAGCAAGACCATGCTCTTCCCCCTTTCCACTGCCAGACACCCCAGCCCTGACAGACAGCAGGTTGTTGCATGCTGCTTTGCCCTCCTCTTCTTATTTCCTCTGCAAGCTGTGCAAATCAGTACCCTGCTCCATCCCCGGCATAACCAGCTCAAAGGCAGCACACACTCGAAGTGAAATATCCTCAAAATGGAGGAGCAGAGTGTGGGATGGACTTTGCAAGAATCTGTTTTTTGGTAGCTTAGTGTGGAGCATGTTTCCTTACACTGACTCAGAGAGGATCAATAAGAGAAAGATTTTACTAATCCAATGAGTTTGTCCTGATCTGCTTCATGCATTATTCTGCTCATGGGAACTTACTAGGTTCCAACCAATGGATCAAAACCAGACATTCTTCTACTCTCATCTCTGTTAAACCACTTAAGCTGGTTTCTGATGACTCTAGTAAATTTTTGAAGTGATGGAGTAGAAATTTCCACACAGTAAGTGCAATCTCAGTTAGAAATCTCAGAATTCCTATTCCAGGATCTGTGGGAGTACTGAATTTCATCTCCATCTTTTTTCCTCAAGATACAGAAGGTCCCCAGGGACTGTCCCTGCTCTGTGGCTGCTTCTGCAGCAGCAAACCCAAGAGGGCCCTGAATCCAGAGATCCAGGTGCAAATCAGCTCTTTGTTAAGGTCACGTCTCCTTTCCTCTCCCTTCCCAGATGTCCTTGGAAGGAAAACAGCAAATGTAGGTATGCTTCAAACAGATGCCTGATGGGGAGAGAGGATCCTGGAGCGTGCTGTGGGGGCTCTGCCAATCAAATGTTGATGTCCCTCTCATCTTCTCTAGAATAAGGACTATTGGCTCAGACATGACTTCCAGCAATGCTTTAAACAATTATAGCAGGACAGGTTATGTGAATACGTATTATTTCCTAATGTTTTCTTCAACTAACTTTTTGTCCTTTCCCCAGACTGTCCTCCTGTCACACTTCATAATGTCAATATGCTTATTTTGCTTTCTGAAAATATGTTTTCTTTACAATTACAAATTCACAGATAACTCGTTAATGTGATTGTTTTAGCACTGAGGGAGTTTTGCTATAGTGCTAGTTGTGTGCTGGGGCACCTGGAGGCTGTAGAAGCAGTTCTAATATTACAGTTTCAATCAAAATAAATATGATAAAGATGGAAAGAAACCTGTTAGCTAAGAACTTGGAAACATTCATGTGTGTCCCTTTTGCCAGAGCCACGAAATTGCAGTAGATCTAAAAAAAATATAGCAAATGAAAATTTTGTATTGTGATTAGTTCAAATATCAGAAGATACCTGTGGCTTTTCAACCCTCAATTAAACCATAGGTACTTCTTTTTTTCCCTTTCCTAGTTATGTTTTGCTTTTATCAAGGATGGAAAGCCTAAAATGCTTCTGGATTGTGCTTTGTCTCAGAAATGACTCTGACTTGGTGCTCTCAGAATAATGGCAAGTCTGTGGCTTGCTGTGAATTAGCTTAATGCACTTGCTGGGACTGGAAATCATGTACTGTAACTAAGGTGTTAGACCATTCACGGATTTAATTCTGTAAGGTTCAGGGAAGCCTCCTGCAAAGTGCTTGCTTTTAGTGGATCTTGGAGGAATTCAACAAACATGAGATTTGCAGAAGAATAAAAAGAAAGAAAAAAAAGCGCAAATCCTAATGCAAATACATTATTTCCAGCTTTTTTAAGAATGGACATCATGTTACATACAGCTTGTTGTTGAAGAACAGAGCTCAGTTTTCCAGCAATATCTCTTTTACACTTTTTCAGACAAGGAAAGGGTGTTTTTTCTCTTTCATCTTGTAAAATATGGTATGTAGGAGGAACTCAATTTCTTTTGTCAGACTGCAATAGTAAATACTATACATTACGTATACCTACTACTTATGCAGGGTCTCATGACATGATTTTGCTTGATATGCCAATATATTGAAATGTAAAATTTTTTCTTTCTGAGATTAATTTTAATAAAAATAAAAAGAAGAAGAAAAAAAGAAAAAAATAACATCCTCAAAAGCACATGCTTTTTGTTTCTCTCATTTCAGGCAGTGGGATTTCCTGGAGCAGTGAATATAAGCTTGGCTCGACCCTCCAAAGCCACACTTGGATGCTAGCCCATGTGGAGGAGCATTTAGCTATCTCTGCCACACAGTCCTTCATGTGAGGAGGCTTTGCTGAGGGATTTGAGTGGTTAGTGAAGATGACCAGTGGAAGAGTTTTGCAGGCAAGGGAGAAACACGTACCCCAGCTGCAACCAACTGGGAGTTTGTAAGCACAGCTTTCGTCTCTCTGCAGAAGTAGCTGATTCCTCATTTTACCTCTGTTTCTAAAGAGTGGCATATGCTGTTTTTAGAAAGCTTGCAGCAAGAACACACACTCTTCTGTTGTACTTTGTAGTGTTTTATCCATCCTTAGGAAAACAAGAGCCAAATCCCAGAGTCTGTTTCAGGGGGGGAATCGTGTGTGGCATCTCAGGATCCGTAGCTCAGGTAGCAGGTAAGAAAAAGAGTGCAAAAAGGGGCACAATAATTACTTTCTAGTTTCTCCTCAAAAGTGTGATTATTCCTTGTTCCAACATCTTTCTGACTTCACTCCTATGGCACCTTCCAAGACTTAGAGTTGGTTTATTTTCTGTTTTGTTCATTTTTTCCCCTATCAGTTACGAATTCACATGAAGCCCAGGCTAATTTAGAGTGTAACATAATCAGCGATTTTGCTTATTTATAACATTTTATTAAGCCGTGCAAAGATGGTTCTATTTTAAAGCTTTTTAGATTGCATGTCTTATCTTCCTAAAGAGTAGTAAATGCAAATGGCTTATACAATCAGGTGTATTTGTTTAAACTTGCTAAATCCTAAGGCATCATGTTACAAAATAACACAGAGCTGTTTCAGGCAACACTCTAAATTTATGGTACAATGATGCCAGATGACAATAGAATTGCAAAGGAAGTGCTTAGTACATAAAAATTAATACCTAGCAACTCTATTTTTTTATGGTGATGATTATAAGTATTCACTCTATGTTTGAACATAATCAGCTCAGAACAAAAGTTTACTAAATATACTGGAGATTATTGAACCAAACACAAGTTGAGGTCATGTATGGATTTTCATTGGGCAAATAACTATCATTTTCTTCTCAATCAAAAACAAAATTGCTATGTTACAGAAGGTACTCAGATTCAGTGCCTATAAATGGGAAGTTGATATCTGTGCTCTGATCAGTTCAGAGGTATACAGAGGAAAATAAGCACGGCACCCTGTACTTTTCTTAGTTATGAGAACAAATGTTTCATATGACCCCAGGAGCTGTTACTTAAATATTAAGACACTGACCAAACATTGCAAGAGGTGGCAATGCTACTGAGTCCCATGCAGTCATGGACAGCTACCTTAATATAAATAAACACTAACATATGAAGGTGATAAATGGCCACCCCTCAGCAAAAGAAAGTAGGGAGGGGGGTATTCAGCCTGTCTCTATTCAGGGCTAACTCAGAGTTCCTCCCAGACAAAACCTAAACCTTTATATTGTACACTTCAAAGAAAAGTTTCACAACCTTTACCTTATAATCCATTTGTTATATTCATATTATGCACCTATTTTATTTCAAGTAACAAATAAGTTAGCAACACTTATTTTTAATAATGAATCAGACTTCTGGGCACACTTAACCAGAACTCATGTATGGTCTATCCAGTACTCTGTGTGCAGCTCTTTGCATCAAATGAAAAACGTACAGCTTAATCAGTTGTAACCATAGCTATATACCAGAAGGGCTGTTGATCTTAAGCATGAAGAAATAATTCTGACTTTATTTGTTTATTATTTCAGATTTCACAGTCTGTCTCATGCAAAATGCAAGAGCCATATAATTTATTTTAGCGGCAATCATAAAATTGAATTATTTGTTTCTAGACATACTCTTTACTAATTTGTGATGCAGTAAATGTATTTCAGTCAATTTTGTATATTTTACCACAGCTTCTCATATGCATTTACATATAAACCCAGACAAACAACTGTTAGAACTGAAAAGCATTCAGCAGAGTTCCTGGTGGCCTATAGTGTACCTTGCCTAATTGGGCCAGCATTTACTGTGGTTAATGTGAACTTTAAGTGCAAGGGAAGTATAAAAATGGTCACTAACTGTGTTTGTGTTAAACTATGATTTTCCTTCCTAATTCTTGCCCCCTCTGATCTGGAAATTTCTTCTGCCTGTGTTACTCAGAAAATAATACAGTGTAAGACATTAATGAGACCAGCCCTCTTATCTTTGAGGTTTCACTTTTTTTTTTTTCCCTAGCCTCCTCTTAATGATCTGATAGTGTCTTGCTTCAGGAAAGAGAGAGAGACACTTCTCTGGTAACTACAGGTCAGATGCCCTGGGCTGCATGGGCTGATGTTCTGATCGGACTTGGGGAGAAAAGAGAAGGGTGATGCTTTCTCTGTGTTGAGTGGCCTCATACAAGAAATGTATTTGAAAGAGCAATGGTCTGAAGCAGCATGTTACTAACCGCCAGTTCAGTGGTGATGGAGAAAAGAAAGCGCAGGTCATTGAATATTTAATGATGGCTGAACAAACCTGGAATGAGCGGAGGAAGATGAAAAGTCACAGAAGTTAATTCTCCCAAAATACAGCAAAGCTCAGTAGTCTTTAAAAGCAATTAAAGAGCTTTTACCATCTGTTAAGTAATTACCTATCATCATTAGTTATTAGAAGTAGGAAATGATGTAAAGGGCATAAACATCATATAAAAAGAATCGCCAGATTCTTGTGGGTTTCTTGAATGAGGTCATAAAAGCTTGGTTATTAATACTGAAATAAAAATGACAAACATTTACAGGCATTTTTGTAGCTGCTCCACTTCAAATATAAAAGCGTTACATTTTTCCTAACAGTAAATATTTAGCTTGATTCTTGCAGTTGTTACTAGCATGATACAAAGTTTATTATAATATTCATCTCCAAAATTCAACGTAAGATCAAGAAGATTTAGGGTTTCTAAATTCAGTGCACTACAGCTCAGCTAAAATCAATTATGGAAAACACAATTTGAGGATCATGATTTCGAATAGATTAAACCCAAGTAACCAAAAACCCTCAAAGCTGTGTATGCTTTTAAGCTGCATGGCTCTACACACAAACATATACACATGTTCTTATTTATATATAAATATATATAAATATGGGCTTCTGTCTCCCCAATCTCTAATCTTTTTCCCCCCTTCTGAGTCAAAATTAGTTCCCCAAAATCTGTTTCTTTCAAGGTATTAGCTGCATACCTTTAAACTTTCTGCAAGAGTTTAGGTCTACAGGTCTGAGGTAGCATAGGGATCCTTGGGTATCCACTTTGGCATTTTTAGTCCTATTTCACTCAGAGAATGGGTGATGATTCAAGTTGATATTTCTCACTGAAAGTCCATAGTACACATTTGAGTTATACAAATGCATGAAAGTTCTGTTCTGGGCAATTTTTAAAATGTGCTCTCAGTTGTATTTCATGAACTGGTTTATAATAACTTCCAAAAAATGATGTGGTTTTCCAGTAAGGGGGGATAGTTCTGTATCAGTCAAGAAAACCCAGCAGGGTGAAGGTTCTTTTTAATGTATTTACATTAGAATCTTAATAGTTGTACCTATTTCTTCTCAGGTTCTTTGCTGGAAAAATCCTTGTAGACATGTTATTGGGCTTCCAGTAAAACTAAAATTGGTTGCAATTAGAAAATTTCTGCTGGGGGCAGCTTGTGGAGGCTGAGTTTGTTCATGCTGCATCAGAATAAATGTTAAGAAAATATCTTTTCCTTGGCAAGATTGGGTGGCTGTTCGTGCAAAAGCAAAAAGGCCCGTAGTAGCAAAGGATGATCCGTGGGTATGTCGAGGTACACATACAAACGACCTGTCTTGAATGTGTAGTTTGAGACAGCAGCATGAGAAACTACTGATATCAAAAGCAAATAATGCCCAAGTGGGTGGCTTACCCTGACCGTATAGTTGCTCAAACAAAATAGAAATAAAAGAAACTGTTGAACCTTCTAGAAATCAAAGAGAAATTCATGTCCGTGCTGTTCAGTCTAAACCTGGTTTATGGCTGCAATAACAAGATAACAGTGTGAGAAATGGACAAATCTTGTAAATAATAAAATGGGGAGTTCACAGATCGCAATGGTGGATTATCAAGAAAACCGTACAGTAAATACCAACAAAGAGGTATTAGGACAGCAAAAGCAGAACCACTGGGGTAAGAGCACACAGGGCAAGCTGTGTAACTTGGAGAGACAAGGGATTTGAAAGGGATTAACGTGGGAAGGGGACCAAGGTAATAAAAGAAGTAAAAATTGGTGCGGCTCCAGGGCTTCTTTCAAGCAGCTCCATGTCTGATCAGTACAGTTATTTCCACCATAATCCTGTCTAACTTGGCTTTCCATCTAGGAGGGGAACGGTTTGTCTTCCCTGGCTTTAGGGGTCCCCCACGAGCTCATCCCAGCACCGATCATCGATGGGAGCAACTCAGGGACTGCCTAACATCCTCTGCCCTTCACAACCTTCTGCATGAGGCTGGTAGATCTGTGGCTACAGATATAATGGACTGCAACATCTGTGTGTGTATGTCCAACTCTATTTCTGGGGGTGCGTTACAAAATCTGGTGAAGTATATTGGATCATTTTGCTTCTTGGAGTATCTTTTTTTTCCCTGTGGAGCTTTGTATTACTTTTATTTAATATATGAAGTATGCTATATATAAAACCTACCACATATTTTTAAAAAAACCCACAATTTTATTTTGATTTTGGCAGCTGTAAGTCTAAACATTCAGGTAAGGAACAGAGGCATTAGGTTTGTGTTGCCAAAATCTTACTCATAAAGTACCTTATCCCATTATTTTTTCCATCTGTTTTGTCTCTTGGAGATTATTGCTGAAGCTTAAGAGTTTGACTTATTTTCATCAAGGCATAGGAAGAGAATGTGAGATGAGTCAGAACTGCTTAAAACCAGAGATTTAAGTGATGAAATATTCTATTTATGAAAATACTTTCTGAATTTATCTATAAAATCCTCCACCTGATTTGCTGAATGAGGAGGAATAGAGAGCAGGGGATTTTTCTTTGTCAGTTCTCCACATGTACGGCTGTATTGAATATTTTAATACAGCATTTGCAGTCAGTGCATACTGTTTTGTGCTTTTTTCTTGTGAGCAACAGTTTGAGAAATAGTACATTTACCTTCTTGTTAGAGTAAAAACACATCATCAAACAAGTACTCAATTTTATTTTCATGTAAGTTGATGTTATTTTCTATTCTAACCAAAAACTCGTCATGAGTATCCCACCTTCGTCTCTTCAAACATAAACAGCAGCTTTGGTAGATATGTTAAGGGCAGCGTGTTGTCTGGATGAGGACAGTGGTAAAGAAACCTAGAACAAAGCCAGTATTTGCAAATGTGAGCACCTTTTAACCTGTATTCAGACACCTAACTAAAAGCTGGACTGCACAGTCCTTGAGTACCCAAAGACTGCTTTTACAGCAGCTTCATTTGGCAGAATCACTATGTCTATGTGGATGGCTTAATCCACTCTCAGTCTCCCTGTGCACCTGAAACACGTCTCCAACCCATAAATAAATTTCTTGCTGGCACAGAGCCTCAGTCCTGGAGGCTGATTTATGGACCTTCAGGAAGAGTGGGCCAGCCCTCGAGGCCAGAGATCCAACCCCCCATATTTTAATATCCAGGAGGATGTAAGAGTGGGGAAGATGAAACCCTGACCTTCTTGTGTTGGGGGAACTCTTGCTCCTGGAAGAAGGAGGACCTATCCCACCAGCTCCCAGCCACTCACCCTGAAAGCCACCCTAATTCCCAATTTCACCTCCAAAGCTTTTCCTGAGCACTGTCAGCACTTTTCAGTCTTTCTACATTTTCATTTGGCTCTCCCAATAACTATTTTCTCAGCACCTACCTATTCAGAATTAAATTTTAAAACGTAAAAATTATTTTCTTCCCAAATCTGTTCTCCATGGATAGACTTATGGGTCTGTCCTGACTTCGCACCAGAGACAGATATGGTTGGCTTGTAGTGATGTAGATGTACTCTAATATGCTATCTATCAGTTAGTGTAACTTGGATTAATACTGGAAAATCAGGTACTGGTAGAAGTTTTACTGTGAAATAAGGAGTGGGTGTAAATTTAGCATGCTTGAAAACGTATGTCACAGCCATCTAGACATAGGTACGCTGTCCACATACATGTAAGAAATGTCATAGGGATTTCCTGTTAGTAAAGAAAAAAAATAGCCTTTAGCCTGATCAGAAGACTGTTCATCAAAAATCATGTTTTTGTAATGGTAAGGCGGTGTGTTTGGGGCTTGGAGTTTTGATAGTTTATTTCTTACTTTTTTTCACAATAGCATATTTCTTGAAAAAGGTAGATTCTGGTTGAGGCTCTATGGCTAGGTTTAAAGACTAATTCTGTATTTCATTTATATCAATAAACACTTTAGGATTTAATACAAGCATCAGTGTGATGATTTAGAACAGGCATCCTATGGTGACCTTTTTTTTTCTGTTGAGTACCTCTCACCTATATGAACAACGAGCAAGTCACTCTGATCCCGACTGCATACCCAACATACCAGCACTGCCTATAATCCTATAATATTGTATACTTAAAGTCCCTTTGTTCTGAAAAATATGCAAAAATAACTTTGGTTTGTGTTTGTTGGGGTTTTTGTCTAGAAAAATGGAGACACGTTACCTGAGCAATGATTGAGGAGAGGACTCTAATCAGGGTGTCTCAATGGCATTTGAAGGCAACAAAATGACTATGGGATGAGTGAATCTGTGAATTGGTTCCAGCACCAAATCCCTTGATACAGTCTCAGTAAGATAGCAGTTGCAGCATGTTTGAAGCTGTGACAGAGAAAGTGTGACAATTAAAAAGTAAATATCCAAAATAAAATAAATCTTCGAACAGGTTGAACTCTAAATAATTGAAACTTGCAAAAAGTGTAAGAAGTGAAGCAGAAGTCATTGATGGTGCTAATATTTAAAAGCTATGAAATGTCTGCATGTGTGCATGCATCATTTTTTTCTGAGATGTCAGATTTCACGTGACAGAAATTTATCACCCCCAGACTGGTATTTTTGGAACTGTTCAGTGTCCAATCAGTTAGTGATAGTAGTTAACCATTACAAACTTGATGCCTGAAAAAAAACCAAACATGAACACTCCCTCTGTGGACTGGGGTGTGCTGCCAGCTGTCAGGCTGGTGGTGGGAGGCAGTGGGACCTGCAGCGCATGGGGAGGGACCGCGTATCGCTGAGGTGCAGGGGGAGGCTGCCTTCTGGTCTTCAGTGCCCAGCAGACTCAGCAGCTGCCCAGCTTACCCATTCCAATATGCTTTTAATGGTACCACAAGTGCCTCTAACTGTTGCTTTCAACCCATACTAGCAATAATTTGGATGGGTCAGTGGGAACACACAGAAACCCAAATTGTAAGTGCTATCTTGGTTTTTAATCTAGAGGCACAACAGCCATTTCATTCTATAAGTCTATAAATATTGCTATAAGCCTTCTGTTGTAACACTGCTTTACATTTTTGTGTTCTCTAGACCTTTTTATTTTAATACAGCAAAAATTGAAAGAAAGCATTGGGTTAAGATGATTGTGTAGTCTAGAGTAAGGATTTTTGGGGGACTGAGGGACAGCAGTGACACTCTGTGACAGCAGAAATAAAAGCACAAACAGGGAACAATGTTGCACTCTGTATCCACCAGAAACAACTAAAAGGCCTCCAGAGCTGCACAAGGCACAGCTGTGGAGGGCAAGCTTGAGGCAGAATAGACCTGCATTTTTTATTTTCTTTTTTTGTTTTGTTTTGTTTTGTATTGCTTGGAGGGCTTTTCTGTCAAGTCAGGGAGTTGAATCAGCCCCCAGCAGTGTCAGACAGAAGGTGCAGACAGTCCAAAGAGGGCATCCAGGGACAAGGACGGACCCGGGAGAGGTATAAAGAGGGAATGGGGAATGAGTGGAGCTGTGAGGCTGGTGTGTCCCAGCTCATGCAACTTCCTCCTGAGCCTGGTGGTGCAGAGGCTGTGTTGGTAGCCTTGGAGCCTCGAGGTCCTGCCATGGCTATCAGTGGCTTCAAAGTTAACGAAAATACTCGTGAGTAAGGTAAGAACAGCAAGGTAGGTCCAGCTAGCATCCACAGCTCCCATCCCAAATAAGTATGCTTGAACAATTCTCAACCACTGTTAAAGAGAGGGCCAGCAGAGACATGGATGTGCAGTATTTACCATGATTGCAGCCACTGCTCTGATTTCTTTGTTTCTCTGCTTGTTAATACTTGCTCTCCAGCCTGTTGACTTAAATACCTTTTTGTGACATTTGGAGAATAATGGAACACACTGAACCAGAAGGAACATCTGAAAAGCTGTCTGATATGATATGCATAAATCAGAGCCTATTCATTCTTCCATATGATCCCTTGCTTTGCGTAGACATGGCTTCTGTAGCGAAAAATAGATGTAAGTAGAAACAGCTGATCAAGGAGAAGACTCATTGTACATATTACGAGAGTCAGGAGTGGGATTAATCCTGGCAGTGGTTCCCTAGCATTTGTTTAGGCTGGTGATACACAGTGACAGTGGCAGCTGCTCCTTTCTATAGTGCTGCTGAGGAATCATTGCCTGCAGTAGCAAAATGTCTCTCTGGGAAGGGAACATTTGTGCTGCTCTGAGAGAGATTGTGATGCAGTCTTTACTTTTCTCCAGGGAAGGCTTTTGAAAAGTATGAGTTAATAAGGTGTTATGCTTATGCATGGTGCCACAGCAATGTTTGTTACCTGTAGGTTTGATCATACCTGTGAGCTAGAGACTATGAATTGTGTACCTTTGAAGGAATATGCTTGAGATTGGGGGCTTGGGCCACAAGAAAAGGATTTAGGCTGTCTATAACCAATATTAGGCTGTCTAGCTCCTGGTACTTCTGTGTTAGTGGGATCAACAGTCTTTCCTGGAGTACGTATCTAAGCTCTTTCTATATACCTTTTTTTTTTTTTTTCAGAATCTGCAGAGAAAGAGAGATGCTTTTCTCTTGCTTCACTGAATGTGTTGCTTTAATGCATGTATGTAGCTTAGCTAAGGCAAATAAGAGCTCACACCATTCAAAACAGCACTCTAATCATTGGGCTACTTGACAAAAAAGTAAGTCCCAATTACTCTTTTTGAATCTGCTGTATTTGACATAGAAGTACTAAATGTGAGTGGAAAGAGTGGGAGAGAATAAAAAGAACAGATTTCTCAAGGCTGGTGATGAATGCTGGTGATGATGGGAAGTCTTGGCTAATTGTATCTATGCTGGTGATTTTTTTTTTCCTTTCTTTCTTTCTTTCACCCAGTAATTGAACAAGCTGCTAAAGGAACCTTAGGATTAAATATTGAATAAAATGGTTGCTAAGTAAGTGTCACAGCTAATGCACCAGGGAGTTGTGCTAGTTTTTCCTCCACTTCTGGTGTTTAGGGAATGCTCTTGATACAGCTTTGACTCTCTTACTTGGCAAACACACAGCCACTGAGCAACAGGAGGAACGATGGAGAGGCACTTCTGCCTGCAAATTAAGCTGGTAACCCTTTCTAGATTGCACAGATCTGCTTTTGGAGAAGTGAGTGAAGCTGTTTTGTTCTCTCTGCAGAGGGGAATCCCAGGGAACAGGCAGTCTTGCCTACAATATTAACTACCCAAAGCTGATTTACTGTCAACAAAGACTAAGAGAGGAAGAGAAACGTAACAAGTAGTTTAAAGAAACAGCCATGCTATGACAGAAAAAGGCTTTAAAAGTAATTATATAAAAAGTGTGAGCTTCTATGCAAAGTTAGGGACCCTGTACAGATTAAGAAAAAAAGAGGAGGTATATTCTGTGAGAAACCTATAAATAATAAAACCAAAATGTAACCAGATTCATCTTTTTGATGGAAACTGAATGTGAACTGATAAATATTTGTACTTTTTTCATTCCACAGAACAACTAAAAGAAGAAGAACAAATACCATCAATTATCCCCCCACTGTCATCATTATGTAAGTGCTTTGCTGGAGCAAAATGTTAAGAAGGAAGTTGGGTCTGGAAATTTAAAGGCTTAAGGTTTACTGATTTTTCTCCTGAACTTTATTGTAAGTAACCATATCCTCATTTACTGCAGAATGTGAACAGTCTGAGCAGTGCTGAACAAGAAGGAGAGCTGAAATGCTTCAGACACAGGTTGTGCTGCTTCAGCTATTGCCAAGGGAAGGTATTTAGCTTGTCAGAGTGGTTTGTATGTAAATTGAGTGAGGTTATTTGTGTTGCAGTGTTACTTAAAAGTTAAACAGCCTTTTTGGAAGGAAATTTTAGTAAAATCAACACTTGGATTCCACTCTTCTCCCAAAGGGGAAGCAATCAGAAAATCAAGAGAAGCATTCCCAAACAGCATTGCTTAACAGACATGTTTGCTTTCTTTTTTTTAATCTAATAATACTAGTGACTTGATGTCTCTTTTGTCTTTGCTTTTCACTCCCTCGTGGTTTAAGCATAGACAATTGTGTATGAATCTCCTATTTTGTAACAGCTCGTGAAAGTGTTGCTATTGTTATTTTTTTCCTATTGCATAGTAAGGAAAAGATGGAGAAGATAACGTGTTTGCCTGTTCATATCTTACATATTCTTAAGAGCTCAATAAGAAGTAAAAAGTTCCAGAAAACAAATCTGAATTTGTAAGCGTTTCTTAACAGGACATTCCCTAGCCAATTTTCTAAATATTGCTCGGCGGTCCAATCTGATTGCACTTCCAAGGTGAAGGCTGGCAGTTATACAATCAAAAATGCTGGGGTTTGTTAGTTCAATCAGACTATGTTCTGTATGGATACAGAAATGAGTGGGTGAAATCCTGTGGCTCGTGTTATGCAGGAAGGCAGAAGAGCAGATCTTCGTGGTTCACTATGGTTTTGAGATATATTTTTCCGAATCTGTTAGTCAGGCTTTGGGAGTCAGGCTCCCAGAGGATGAGAAACACACAAGTAGTTGTCTTTTGTGATTTTTTTTTTTAATGTGTAACATAGCATCACATGAGAGATCTGTTGCAGAGCAAGAATCTTATCCTCCAGGGCAGCTGTGATTTCTTCAGTTTGCTCTGCTATGCACTACATAGTTTCCAACCCCTGCTACAGATGGGACTGGGGTTTTATAGACAACTTTCTTCCACCTCACAGCAATCCCAGAGCAGAACCATTCTAGCACAGAAAGAGACATATAATATTGGAAACACAGCTTATCATCATATAGTCAGAGACAACAGCAATACAGAAAGTGTCTGAAAAAAGCCCACACAGACACCTGTGATTAGGACGTATTCCAACATTTAAAAGTAAAACCTTAATGGGTTGTTTTAGATGTGGTGTGAAATTTGCTAGGCCTTTGAAGAGCAAATTGTAAAACAGCTTATAGTGCCTTGCATATAGACCATCAGCAACAGCAGACCTTTAAGTCACCCACATCCTTCTGTCTGTCCCCTCTGGTGAGCTACAGGAATAAGCAGCAGCTCTAAGTGCTCATTATCTCCAGTACTAAATCACAGTCCCATCTTATTTACCCAATAGGTCTGGTCTTACTGCTCTGGATCTGTCGTCCTGCTCTGTTCCTCTTCCCATGTGACTTCTTCCTGCTCGTTGCCTCTATACCCGATCAGCAGTTAATTGCTTGGTCCCTGGCCCAGCTCCAGACATCCTGTGGGCCCTCAAAGCTTCCATCACCTGTGCTTCCCATCTGAACATCCTCACCTGGGTGCCTCAGTGACTACCAACACCACATTTGTTGTTATTTGTCCCTCTTTTTGCACCCCAAATCTTCGTCTGCCACTCTGCTTCCTGCACTTCATCCCGCCTTGACAGGAACCAGAGCATTGACACTAAGGTTTGCCAGGTCAGAAGGAGTTTGAAAGCTGCAAACACCCAACATTACCAACAGCCTCATAGATTACAACTGAAGAAGCATAAATCTGTCATCGTGTTTGCTTTTTCTTTCAAACTTGTTCTTGCTCATTCCTCCTCTTAAGTCAGTGACTTTGTTCATCATTCCTTCTATTCTGTCTTGTGCACACATCAGAATAATTCAGCCAATTATTTGACTCAAAAATATAGTCATACCAGTTGTTATTTTAGGTTTTGGAGCACTGCCGTGTAAGAGGCGACCACTTTTAGCTGTCAATGGCTCTTATGAATGAAATTAACTTTTAACTATGATTAATATTGTATTGATATACCACCTAAGAAAAGAAAAGAGAGCTTGAACTATAGACAAAACCAGACTCCGTAAGTCTAATGAAACTTTAAAAAAATGATGTCTGCCTTGTTCTAAGATATGGTCCGAAAAATCACTGAGTCAAGTGAGCCACCCCTGCAATTTCAGTTGAGATTTTCAGAGGAATTCTTATTCAATATCTTCATACACTGTGGAATTATCATGTGGTGATAAGTGAATTCATCATCAAATTACCTACTGTGGATGTTAAACTGTTCATAATATAATCACTTTACCATTATCCATTCTCTCTAGTTCCCAAAAGAGATGTCACTAACTAATGCCCACTTCTCTCATCGCTAAATTGGTGAAGTTCAATGCAGCGTTCTGTAGTATTGACTTGGAAATGCATTCTTTTGACATTTCTTTGTTGAAGAGCCTACCAACAGAGTGGATTTCAACAAAGTCTGCCTTGGTAAGTACCTTTGGCTGCTACTGTTACTAAGATGTTCTAACTTGGATAATTTCGTTTCAGTCCCTTTGTAAAAACAGATTTGTTTTTCAGACCTTTTCCCCCTTGAGACCACAATGATGTAAATGTGAACAATGCTCTGTGCATTTATGCATGTGCATGTCTCAGAGCCCAGAGGCAGAATTTCCCAAAAATGTTTCCAAGTTAAACAAAAACAGGTTTTCATATTAAAAGCTCCTTTTTATGCTCGCAAGAAAGCACTGTCTGAGCTGGATGTGCTCACGCAAGAGCACTTCATTAGATAATTCTTCTCTCAACTGTGTGCTCAGGAGCGATTCCCATTTAACTTCAGAGAAGGATGTACATATGTGAAGTCAATGAGCTCTTGCAGTCCTAGGAGTCATCCTTTTGGAAACTATTAGCAACTACAATAACAAACCTAATATTTTTAAAGCTGCTTCCTGAGGTTAACAGCTAAAGGCTGTTTTAGAGCCCCACTCCGTTTTCCATTATATCATACTTAAAATAGAGTGGTGTGGTATTTAGTCCCCATGGAGAGATATGTGCTAGCCATAATCACCTCACAGCTATTAAGTTTGTCAGGGGACTGAAAGGCACCGTGTAGATACCCAGTATAGATAAGTTTGCAGTCGTAACAATGTAATGATAAACCAATAGCAAAGCAGCTGTTCCTCCCTCTCTCCTCCGATCCCCACCCCTGCAAAACACCCCAGCCCCCAACCTTTCCTCAGGTTTTCTGTCTTTTTCTGTTTTTCTGTGATGGCCAGTGCCATGGCTTGAGTTCATCAAGAACTGCCCACTTGCTCTAAGTGTATTCAACTGGGTAGGTGTGACTGTCTCAGCCTGCTTTACTTTACTGCTTCAGAGCAGACTACAGCCAGTTTTATCTGCAAAAAGTAGCTCAAATCCTGTATTCATTTATAGCCTTCACAACTGCCTTATATTTTCTGCAGCTATGGCTTTATATGCAGCCTGGCACTTGGAAGTGGTATTGCAGTTGTTGTTCCCTGGATTCACGTCATCAGTTTTAAGCTTTCATTCTGTCTGGGACGGAAATGTTATCTTATCTAATGGGAACTGTATTTTAGAAGTAAATAACAGAAATTGAAAAGATCCTGGATGTCGCTTTCACTGTTTTTTCAGACTGTGAAAGCATTACTCTATTCAGGACACTAAAGGCAGTGATAATTCTGCGAGCTTCCCTCCCACTCTGGTCTTTAAGTGAGGTAGGCTAGGCTAATGGTTTATAGCAAATTGTAGCAAGTTTCTAGACTGAAGGAAAAAAACAGCAGGTAATATGTGTGTACTGTTTTTTTCTAGAGTTGTTGGAAATTATGTAACTGCTGGATGGTGAACGACCAGTATCGGAGTCAGCGCGTTTATCTTTATATGTTGATGGCATTGTAGACCATTTTACGATGCCAATGATTTGGCTTTTCCTTATTTAAAAGATGGCTGAAGACCTATAAGCAATGAACTCCAGTGACCTGTTAAACTCGCAGATATCTTCAGCCTGCTGAAAAATAAGTCCACACTTTAAAAATACAGAGCTATCTTCTTCACGCAGTACGAAAAAGCATAAAAGCACAAAAAGTCCAACCCCATATTCCTCATCTTATTCTGTGGGAGTTATTCTTGAACATGCAAGACCCCCCACATTGTTCCTATGGGTGCTTACATGTGACAGTCTCTTTTGTAATATGTCTGGTGTTATCATTCTTCTCGTTTTAATAATGACCTGCTATTATTCAGAAATAGTTGGGCTACAGTGGCCCAGCCTATTTTAGATCAAGAAAGACTGTTCTTTTTCAAGCCAAACTGCATGAGTGCTTTTAAAATCCCTCTTTCTTTTTAAAAAATCTATTCTCAAAATCTTTAGGTTGTACATTTGCTATAACAAGATATATGCTGCTGATATGCTGGGTTTATTTAAAATAAAATGTTTTCCAAATAAATAGCAATATTCTCCATAGATACTAGGGTCTCAGAAGTAGCGCTAAACATCTGGCTTGTCTCTATAGACTGCACCATGTGGTAGCCGAAATACCTGGTTCAGTGCTGTGCCTGTCTCCCAAATATATTCAAAACATCAGCTTTTCTTGGAGAACAGTTGGTAAAAGCTTCCTTCATTTCTTTAAGCCAATTCCCATGTGGATATGGCATCTTCAGATCGGTGTAAATTTAGTCAGATTAGAAAAAAGTGAAGTCATCAACATTTCCATACAGAACAAAATACTGCATTGTAATTACACGAGTAGGACAAGAAAAATGCCAATAACATGTAATACATTTTAATTCTAATTTTTTCCCCCTACATTTGTATCTTTAGTGGAATATTCTCTGGTCCAGAAGACCTATTTTTCTAAGAAAAAGTATTTATATTACTGAATTAAATTAACAGTTGTCTCTTATCTAGAGCAGACAAATGCCTGTGGTGTAAGTGTGGAACACAGCCAATAAAACAAAGATCTTGATACATGTCTCCATTTCAACCGCTTTATGTCAATGTGATTAGGTAAAAGAAACAAGGTTGCACCAAATAAAAATTACTGTGCATGTAGCGTAAATAACAGGCTGAACCAAAAAAATTGACTTTTTGTAGAAGCGTAAGTAGCTATTGTACAAAGTCGTAATAAGCTGTCAGTTAATTCGTCATTATAAGGAAATACCTTCTGACATATAAAATGTACACTGTGACCAGGTTCACTGCATATACAGCTGTTCAGTGGCTACACTTTGCCTAAATTTCTATTTTTTAAATGCTTGTATCTCATGAATCTTTAACTTCTGATCGTTCTTTTAGATCTTCTTTTGTTCAGGAAAAATCACACTTACAGATCAGCCGGACTTCTTTAGAAACTTTGAGGCTCCATTCCACCTCACCTAACTAGACTAGACATTGAAGAATATTGAAACAGCTCCATAAAAATTCCTCCATGGGTCCTAGGTGGTGTGGCTGTTACGGAAATTCCCATTTTATCACCATCAAGGCTACAGTTTCTAATGATAACGTTAAAGAGATATCTAGGGGAAAATAACCCCAACAACTATCTTTTTTATTTTGCAAGTTTTGCTGTTAACATTCCAAGGTTAAAGCTTTTTCTTGGACATCTTCTTCAGCCTTGTGCTGCTCCATTCAGTCTTTCAAGAAATTTCTGCCATTCTCCAAAGCTAGAGACCCTTCCATATACATCATTCTGGGCTTGTTCAGCCTGGAGAAGGCTGCAAGGGGACCTAATATATACTTACAAATATCTGAAAGGTGGGTGTCAGGAGGATGGGGCCAAGCTCTTTTCAATAGTGCCCAGCAACAGGACAAGGGGCAATGGGCACAAACTGAAGCACAGGAAGTTCCGTCTGAACATGAGGAAGAATTTCTTCCCTCTGAGGGTGACGGAGCACTGGAACAGG
>Ga0065711_1000369_pt1 | contig 70426 bp, 19 predicted proteins | sample Hoacrofraction12_FD_59098 | JGI IMG/M metagenome (GOLD analysis project Ga0065711, IMG submission 59098) | Hoatzin crop microbial communities from Cojedes, Venezuela - Epithelial fraction 12 v2 (version 2) | ecosystem: Host-associated > Birds > Digestive system > Esophagus > Crop | place... | reverse complement strand
ACTGGCCATATGGGACTATTAAAGGGTGAGCGAGTTTTGGTGATCACTCCTTGACTCTCCAGCTGGCGGATCAGCTGATGAATGGGGAGAAGGAAGTCTCGGTTGGTACGATACTGTCGCCGGTGCACCGTTGTGGTCGCGATTGGCACCTGTTGTTCTTCAGCCCTCAGCAACCCCACAACGGAAGGATCCTCCGAGAGACCAGGCAAAATGGACAGCTGTTTAATTTTTAAAACTCAAATTCAGAAGCAGTAAGGAAGATTGAGAGGGTCAAATTTATACTTGATGTAACTCCTTGGCAGTAAACCAAGGATAAATTTGGCCCTTGTGTACAAACAGAAATAACTAAAAATGTACAAGTGTTACAGAGCCAGATAAAGCAGCAAGTCAAGGGAGAACAGAGGGCATCAGCTAGAGAGGTAATCAATATGTGGGAGGCTGGAAAAGATAAGCAACACCAATGTCAACAGAAAGTCATGAGCGGGGGGGTAGGGGGGGAAGCTATCTCAAAGTGGTAAAATAAAAACTTTCCCTTCTCCGTGCATCCATCAGTGAAGTTTGCCTTTCATGAATCATTTAATTGTTTAGGGTTATATCACGCACTTGATATGCACTACACCAATATGCAGAACTGTAAGCAATCAGGAATATTTCAGACTTTTTTTTAGCCTGGAACAAAGCCTTAATATCCCATTTTAATGGAAGGAACTTGGTTTGTTCTTCTGCCTGTGCACCACAACCCACGGCCTAAGAAGGAGGTGTTGTTGGACGGTGTGTACCGTAAGGGAAATGCAGCTGGAAGTATCATGTGTTGCCCCCAAAAGGAATGGGCAAACAGAAAATCAAGACTATAATTGCTCCTGTTCCAATTTCAGTAGTTTCCAGTACATGAAAGAAGCCTTTTCATGAACAAATAGATATCTAGACAGATCCCAACCATGGTGCACTTAATACCTGGTGAGTCTGTTTATTTTCTCAGGTTGAGGAAGTGGTCTAGAGTGTTGTTTTGGAAGTGACAGGGCCAACGTACAAGGAAAGAGTCACTACGTAAAATGACTGTCTGGCTTCACTGTTGTCCAGTATCCTGTGCAGCCATCTATTCACATGAAATGATGAAAATGTAGATATAAACAAGTTTTGACTACATGGACTATAACTCAGAGGTTGCTATGCCTGTATAACAGAATTTAGAACAAATACAAAGTTGGTCTTTGTTGCTTTAACTGACAGAAAGGACAAAATATATCCAGATCTTGCCTTCTTCCCTAGGCAGTTTCAGTACACGTGTACCCATTAAACCAATGTTAAGGACTCCTCCAAATGTTAACTGATTATTTTTTTTTTATAATTTAAATGCATAATCTAAACTGCTGCACCTTTCAAATATATCCTTTCTTATTCTTATAGCATCTGACCTGTGTGTTTCCTCACACATGAACTAAAATAATTTAGAGCCTATTTGTAATGTTTTCAAGCATGTGATAGTAAAAAAAAAAAAAATGTGTAAGCTGGAACAGGTAAGTCTGCATTTTAGTTGGCTTTTGAGAAGCTTTAGTAGTAATAGCCATTTGTGCATTACAGCACCCTCTTTTTTAAGAGCTTTGTCTAAACTACAGGTTGGATTTATGTTCCCAGCTGCAGTCCTAACTCTCGGTTCTTTGACTCCCCCAATCATAGGGCAAATTCAAACGCAGCAAACTGTCTGTTTTCTTGTTTATTTGGTTCTTCTTCCAGTTAAAGCAGGCTGTGGTGCACGCACACTCATACCAGAAAGGAGTTTTAACATGGTCAGTGTGTGTACATCTGGGGTGAGATACGGGAAGCTTTCTCAGTTCCCCAAGCTTGGGTGTGTGCATTCAGAGCTTGCCAAAGTGATGATATTCTAGTTTGCCTGCTTTTAAGCTGCTGCAATTTTAGTGATGCTAGTCTAGAATGTACTTGGGTGCTGAAGGGAAGGGAATTTTGTTCTTTTTATCAAGGTTTTATTTGGCTGAAAGGATTTAACTAACTTGGCACAGGTTCAGAATTTTTTACAGGAATGACTCTGCATTTTTCAGCTACTAGTAAAAAACTTCAGGTAAAGAATTATCCTAGTTCTACTCACAAGTATATTCAGCACATAACAAAAACATCAGATACAGCATGTAGCACTAAGCTGGGAATGAAAGTCAGAGAAATACATAAGTTTTTGGTGTGTTCTTGGAAAACTGTATCTGGCAGATTTTAGCTATTAGCCCAGATTGCAAGACAGGTGTTGCAGGGAATATTTCAGGAGAGAAAAGATGAAGGACAACTGGCTGCCAAACAATAAAGATCCTCCTCCTAGTTACTGAATAGTTTGTTGAAGTACTGTCTTTAACTCCCTGCAGAGAATGATGGAGATAAATGGCATGGCTGCATTAGATTTTTTGAACTTGCTCTTCTCTTTGTACCTTATACCTTTGTTTCATCTGGGTCAGGCTGTTACATGGACAGCTCAAGCAAAGTCAGGAAATATTTGCCAAAAAAAATAATAAATCACTTGGAGCGAGAGAAGTGCTGTGTTGTCTAGGCTCCACAGCAAAGACAGAGCAGGATTTTTTCTGTTCTTCACTCTTCTTGCACGGCTGTCGCAAATCGCATGTAACCCAACATTTGTGCCACCTTTATCATCAGTAAGCTATTTCTATAAGTGTGTCTTATTGTTAACTTTGTCTCAAAGTAATTGGAAAGTTTATGGAAAGCATATAGAAAGGAGGAGGAGAAAGAAAAGAGAAAGACAGCTGAGACTATAAAAGGCCTTTTGCCAAAATCCTTCCAAGAATTTGGCGTCTCTTAAGGTTTAGATATCACTTATTTCAGTGCCCTGTTATTTCCTCCCGCAGCTCCCCTCCTCTCTCCTTGGTGTTCCTTGGTAGCATCCATGACAACACCGCTTCCAGAAGAATGGCACAGAGTCAGCACGGGCTGCCAGTGTCAGAAAATCACTCATAAAATTGAATAACACCAAGGGCCCCTGCTTTTCCTATCTGTCACTAAACAAACTGCATTGACATTTTGGCATTCACACACAGGACATACTGACATTTTGGCATTCCTTGTATAAATGGACTGAAATACAGGAAGGTTTAAAAGATGCATTTGTTATAAGCATCCTCATGTGCCCAGCTATATCAATATTAGAATAACTAAATACTAAGAACAGCTGGATTGACGTTTGACTGTTTCTCCTGTCTAGGCAGGTGCACACCTTTCATGGGGACATAGCAGAAAACGGCTCTGCATGAAACAGAAAAACTGCACTTGATATCATCTAGTGAAAATGTCCACTTTTGAGAGAACCTGAACAGAACGTCTGAGATTTTGGAAGTTATATGAAAGCTTTTCTCTCAGAGTATCAGTGTGAGCTAAATTCTGCTCATCTGCAGCCCTCCTGATGCAGGAAAAAAGGGGTGTAATATGGTATATTCTGACTAATTGCTGCATTTCCACTTCTAAACACTTCTCAGCGATACTTTTGTCTTGTACATTCTTTATTTCATCCTGAACCTGATTTACAGGGTGTTATGCAAAAGGCAGAAAGGATAGATGGATCCTGAATTAGGCAGTCCTTTGGGTAGTCATCAGATTGATATTGACTGACTTTAGAATTAGACACTGAAGGTTCTTTTCAGCCTGTCTTTGGAGGCAAGAGTTTACGGTGACTCATACTGTGTTTTAATCACTTGTCATTCTCTTAAATTTTGACATAAAAAGGGTTCTTTAGTCCAACACATTATCCTAAGCAGTCAAAATTTGTACTTTTTGTAAAAGAAAAAGATTTACAATATGCCAAAATGCACTTTTCCTTTTTTTGGTCAACAACATTAAAGCTTAGAGTTACTTATTTATATCTTCAGAATACTCTGGCCCTTCTGAACATGCTTATTCATACCTCTTTATCTACACTTCAAGTCCACATTAGTATTCATTCTTTTTAAATAACTATTAATTCAGAATAGCACAAACCATTTCCATGACTTTGTCTGCCACAGCTGATTGATGCTGCTTTAAACTAATCTAGTCTGAAATATTGTCAGTAAAATAAAATAATTATCATAAAGACTAAAGAAATCTAGAGATTTTCTGCCTGTTTTCAGTGGACTTCCAGATTCCACTTTGTGGAATCCAATCTAGTAGACTCTTTGAACTGCGAAGTTGCCCCAAGATTACGTCAAGAAGATCTAAAAATACGTGTGACAAAAAAAAAAAAAATCCCTTTTACATCTACTGCATTTCTAAAGGATTCTGCCCTGATACTGCCAGTTTTTGAGGGGGTCCACAAGTTGCAAAACAGTACGAAAAACTCTAGCTTTTACAGGTGAAATTTTCAAAATATTCACTGCTAACTTCATCGATTTCCTGCTGGAGACAATCCCACTGTGACTTCTATCATTGACATTACGAGGAGCAGAGATGGGCCTGGATGTTTTAAGAATTATGTTCTAGTATCTATCTATATGGTGGTCATCTCTCTATCAGTGTTTTAACTTTTTCACCCCAACAGCTAAGAACTTGCTAATCTAAGTGAAAAGTTCTTATATAATATCACAGACTTGTTCTGGAGAAACAAATGTGTTAAAAGGGTGACTCAACAAGACAGATTTGTTACACTAGCAACGAGTAGTTTACCACGTGACTGGTACAGCAGGCAAGAAAGAGATGAAAAATCTTTGTACTGGTAGAAGACATGCTATATTTACTATGGGGCATGGTAATCTAGAGTATATTATTTTGCACTTTTGCGAGGACTTATGATTCACTTAAAATTCAAAATGTACAATAAAGCAGCAGCATCAGAAAAACAATGGAAAAAATAGCAAGGCTTTCTATTTTATTATTAATTTATTTCATTAGGGTCAGTCTTAGAAAACTCAGCAGATGATACACAAAATTCAGATTATTGACTTTTATGGAGCTATTGGCATCAAATCACTTTAAAAAAAATTCTTGCACCAAAATACTTTTCCTGTGTATTTATTGCACTTATAGCATTATGAGAGCTCAGGAACAGAGTCGTCTTCTTTTTTCTTTTTTTCTAATTATTTCATTTACAAGAAAAGGCATTTTTAGCAAAAGGACTCATAATTTGTTTCACCTAAAAGTAAAAACAAGACACCTGGTATCCAATTTATAGATTTTCCTGTGTTTATTTTTTATAATTATACTTTTGATTCATTTAAAATCCCTTTTTTAAACATTGAATATTAGAAAGGCAACACAGATGCTGATTCTGTTTGCAGTGGCCTAAAAAAGAAAAGTGCAAGCTTTAATCTGATGTCTAGGCTGCATTTAAAAAATTGGATTGAAAAGGATTAGATTAGATTAGACCTTCTGGATTTAAAAATGTTAAAACTCCATTTATGCTTTAACATAATCTCCTTCCACTCTCTGGAGCCATCAAGCTCAGCTCTGTCCCTTGCAAGTATTTTTTATTATTATTATTAAATTTGCTGCTTTTTCATTTTAACATCCTACTTTCATATTTGTAATAGCAAGAAATCCTCTGAGACAGATCTAAAAGTTTTTTCTGACCTGGTGAATGGAAGGGCAGGCACTTAAACCTCTGGCTTTTACGATGATTTTATGTATTTGTGCACAGTCACAAATGTAAATATTAATAGCTAGTTTTTAAAAGCCAAATAAGAGTGAGTGCTTTTAAGGACTTTAGAGGCTTGTGAGAGAGTGGTGATGTTTTACAGTACAACAATTTATTTACAATGCATTATTATGAAAAAATGCTCAGTTTAAAAAGCAATCATGCACTTTACTAAACCTGAAGTGCCTATTACCTACAGCATCTGTAAATAAAAAAGGTATTATAATATTTGCAAGCTGCTCCCTGATACTCCAGAATGCAGATTGGATTTTATTTCTCATAAAAGTAAAACCAAAATATTATTTGGGGGTTATAGGACAGCATCTCTCAGGAGCAAAATGGAAGAATAATAATGTCTTTTGTGGGATCAACACAACCTTTTCAGTGATGATGATGACTCTACTGCTGAATTTGTGAGTGCTTCACATCATGGACAGGACTATCAGTTTTTCCAGCATCACTCACTCTGTACTGAAAATATTCCACACAAACCAAAGGTATCTAAAAATATTATATAATGCTATCTGATATGTGAAAGAGATTACAGAATCATAGAATGCTAACTGACGTGTGATTATATCTAACCATCAACTCCATTCCTGTTCAGCCATAGTGGGTCAGCCCCATCTGTTTGCCCATGGAGGTCTGATAAGACATGTGATGGGGCATACCACCACATGTACCTTATTTTCTGCCACTAGACACAGATTCTGGAAAACAACCAGAGGATCCATTATCATTACTTGGTCTGACCTCATGATACCAATAACTGGGTGCTTTTATCAGAAGGGTGGTGTTTTCTGACCAGGGCTGGAGATTCTGCCTAAACCACCATCATAAAATGAACAAACAATCAGATCAATAATTCCCATTCTCAGTGTAGCCACCATTATTGGTGCATCCAATAACTGAAAAGATGTTTATTACTTCCGTTTTAAAGAGTAAGGGTCACTGGCTAAAAAATTCTGTTACCCAGTTTGCTACAGTCTTTGTGAGGCTCAAGGCTGTCCGGAAGGTACAACAAGCAGAACGCCATTTTCTCTTAGCTTCACCAGACAAGCTGAAATATTTTAGGACTTTGGTGTTTAATCAAATCTTAATCTGCTGGTTTTCATATACTTGCTTGTCAGTCACATTTGAGAACTCAGATGGTTTATGTTCATAACACACATTCAGTTCCAGTACCTGAGCCAGACTGTCTCTAATAAAGACCAGCTGGGTTTCAAGAGTTCATCATCCTTCAGAGATGGGTCATTATATACTGCCCACACTTTCTCAGCTTCTTTAGCTAAGAAAGAACATAGTTTGTTATGTTATTTAGTATAGGAATCCTGTACTGCTGGATAGGCCACTAAAATACGAGTAAAACTACAGTGGGCCTAGGAGGACATGTAATCTTATACGTAAAACTCAGTCTGCAACAAAGAGTAGTTCTTACTAAGAGAGTCATTGTTACTCCACCTGTAAAATGTACAAGATTTGTGAATAGCCACAGGAAAACCGCGTCACTGTTCATCAAAACATGAGAAAGAAAAACTGCACTAATTAAAGAAAACTGTGGAGTATCATTAACTTACTTAGCAAATTCATTTAATTTAGTACTGATAGCTGGAAAATTAGCACAATCTGAGATGCTCTGGTCCTAAGAAACATATTTTACGTCAGCTATTATTAAATTAGAGAAATAGTGAACAGCTGCTACCAAAAACAAAGCACTAAATGCAGTCTAAAACCCCCTTATTTAGAGGCTGAAGTGATTAAAGATTTGTCACTTTGTCTTTGACTCTGCAGTCAAGGTTATTAACAGAAATGAACTATCATCCAAAGTGGAACCGAAGCACTGGGCTACAACTAATCGTTAATCCTAACAGCAGAGGCTGTTACCCACTGGAAAGATCTGGACTTCAGGAAACCAGATCACTATCCTTGCAAGGACAAGACAAATGTGGGTCTTGAATGAAATGAAAACAGGGAGAGTGTTGTAAAGACGACTGAGAAAACTGTGCTACTTTAGGGTAGAGTACAGAGCCTACCGTACCTTCTGCACTGTAGACGTAGACATCCACACAGTTAGACAGGTGAATTGTCTCTAGTTTTGAGCTTATGGAAGTTGTGTTATGTCCCTTTTGATTGCTCTTGAATGGAGCAATATCCGGATGGACATTCATCAGTTTAAACTGACCTCACCTAAAAAAATACTTTTATCAGCCATGATGGTATTCCAGTAGACTATTCCAATTGTTTTTTTGTTTTAATTCAATCCTGAATTGATTTTTCAATTCTGAATTTTTAATTTCAAATTTCAATTTTAATTGAATTTTGAATCCTGAATTGAAATTTCAGTTTTAATAGAAAGGTTAGAAAAACCAACAAACAAACACCACAAGTTAATAGCAACACACTATTGATCGTTCTCATCTCACCATATTTTTTTGATATTACCATTGAAATTGCAAGTATTCCTACTTTGTCTTTATTCTAATCAAATTTCACCTTATGCAATGGAGCAAAGGCTCTTTCACTGGCAGAAATATTACAGTGGTATACCACGTTCCCTTGAGATTCCGGGTAACAAGGCCTTTAGCATTAGCCATCCCTGAAAATATCTGTCAAATGATATGGTAAGAAATACAGATCTCATGTGTAGCCCTACATGCACAGTGTACCTGGATATAGAAGTCTGTAAATCAATTGCAGGTCCAATGGAAACAGACACGAAAAGGAAAAAAGTTTTTTACAACTTTATTTCACAAAAGTAGATAAAACAAAATACTTCTATATTTTGTTAGGGGCATTTCCTGGTTTTAATATTGATAATTTTTTTTTTTTTTAATTTTTAATCTTAAGTGAGACTTCAAGGTAATTGAATTACAAGAAATTATTTCCAAAATAGTTTTATGGAGAATTGAGAAACCAGAGCACCGGGATCCTTCAGTAAGCATCCAGCCTCTCCAAAGTATTGACAAAGATATTGAAGGGTCTTCCCATTTCAGCTGCCTGAGCCATATGGAGAGCTAGTATCACAGAAATCAAAGAAGAAAAAGTCTTCTGTCAGTGTTGATCACTAGGAAGGGTCTCTGGAATGCAGTAAGACTTTGAGGAGAACGCTTGAACCCCTAGAGTTCTCAAGGGAGTTTTTTACATATCACAACATCTTTTGCATTTCCACTTTTAAAAAGTTAATGATTCTTCTTTCTGCAAAACCACCACTCACATTATTTCTATTAAATGCAATTCAGCATGGGATTTTTTCCCATGAGAAAATGGCAATGCCGTAAGGTGTGAATCTAAACAGTTTTCATTAAATCTTTGCAAAAGGCAGTCCACAGCAACTTCACACAATCAGTTTCAAGTTAATTTAGCAATAAATAAGAACAGCTAACCTGAAAGACATTAACTCCTTAGACATACACAGCATTTCTCTGTGATTTTCTTTTTGTGTCAATTTATAAGCTAATGCATATGCAGCTTCCTCTTCTAGACAATCTTTCATTGTCAATTCCAAAAAAAGCCTTCTTTGCTTTTAGTATATAAACATATCTTTATAATTAGATGAGTTTTTACTGCCTTTCTCTCTTTTATGTGTATATATTTATACATAAAGCTGTATATGTATATAAATATTTTGCTAAGATTTCTATACCAAATACAACTGAAACATTAGTATGTAATATTCTCTGAGAAAGATCCCATGCTTTGCACTTAAGTGTGTTAAATGAAAATATAATAAATCAAAAATACATTAATCACTTAAAAAATATTGTAAATGAGAACAGCGAAAAATACCTCTTATATTTTGTCCTCTGACTCATTCTTTGACAATAATCCTTCAGAGTAAAGGATTAATGTACTGGAGAATCAATATGCTTTCAGACAGCTACTACATCACTGTGTTTCCTTTGTTGGTCCATATCTTCATTATTAGCAGTTTATGCCAGCAGTGGCCTCTGTGTATTTTAATTTATTTGATCACTGTGGCATTCTTGACTGTGTGAGGGATCTCAGGTAGTACAACAGAGTAAGAAAGCAAAATTATGACTAATGTATTGCAATTAAGATTGACAAACTAAATCACTTGGACTGGTTGCTGGATTTAATTGGATTGCTTTTAGTTTGCAAAGATTTTTTTGTTTTCTGATGTGCTAAAAAGCTTAACTGAATCACTGATTCCAATCTCATTCTAGTTCTACAATCTACTTTTTTAGAGGGTTTATGTTTTATCGAATGAATGTTAACAGTTTGTCAAAAGTTATCAACCCAGAGGTAGTTTTGTTTGCTAGAAAAACTGCTTGGAATCATTGTTCTTTAATAATTACATTCTAGTGGAATCACACTTACCATGAAATTACATTGTTTTTAATTTAGCAATGACTACGCTTACAGAGCAAAGAAGCATAAAGTTTACCAGAACTAATATAACTAACTTTAGGAGGGTGTCACAGATGAGCTCCAGTTGATTTATATGTATGGATCAGCATTCTCATTTCAGTATATCCTGGGAACATATTCTGTGCTACACCTCCTGTGAACAACAGTCACAGTGTTCACATCATTTTGCGTTTTGACAGGAGCAATACATGGCACAAGACCCTCTCCGTTGTTCCTTGGGCTTTGGCAGACACGTTACACCTTCAGCCCCGAGACTGACTGCACCCTGCTCATCTTGCAGCTGATGAACATGTTTATGTGCCACGCACAACGATCAAGCCACGGTCTGCCTTTTTTCCACAGCACATAATTGTGGCCACCTCTTGCTGCTGGTGGTGTCTGGGCTCCCACTGCAGTGAGGGTGTGTATTGGGTTTGAGTGGCAAGGTTTTGATAGTGGGGAGGCTACAAGGGCGGCTTCTGCGAGAAGCTGTCAGAAGCTTCACCCATTTCCAGTAGAGCCAATGCCAGCTGCCTCCAAGATGGAACTGCTACTGGCCGAGGCCGAGCCTGTCAGTGACAGTGGTAGCACTTCTGTGATAATGTATTTAAGAAGGAGAAAAACCTGCTGTGGAACAGCAATTTCCGCCAGAGGAGTGACAATATGTGAGAGAAAAAACTCTGCAGACACCAAGGTCAGTCGGGAAGGAGGACAAAGAGGTTCTTCAGGTGCCAGAACAGAGATTTTCCCCTGCAGCCCGTAAAGCAGACCATGGTGAGGCAGGCTGTCCCCCTGCAGCCCACGGAGGTCCATGGTGGAGCAGATATCCACCTGCAGACCATGAAGCACCCCACGCCAGAGCAGGGGGATGCCCAAAAGAGGCTGTGACACCATGGGAAGCCTGTGCTGGAGCAGGTTCCTGCCATGACCTGTGGACCCATGGAGAGAGGACCCCACGCCAGAACAGGTTTGTTGGCAAGACTTCTGACACCCTGGGGACCCATGCTGGATCAACCAGTTCCTCAAGGATTGCATCCTGTGGGAAGGGACCCACACTGTAGCAGTTCATGAAGAGCTGCAGCCTGTAAGAAGGATTCATGTTGAAGAAGTTCATGCAGAACTGTCTCCTGTGGAAGGAACCTCACATTGGAGCTGGGGTAGAGTGTGAGGAGTCCCTCCCCCTGAGGAGGAAGGAGCTGCAGAGACAACAAGTGATAAAATGACCACAACCCCCATTTCCCATCCCCCTGCACCACTTGAGGGGATAAGAGGTAGGGTAAATTGGGAGTAAAGTTAAGCCTGGGAAGCAGGGAGGGGTGGGGAAAGGTGTTTTTAAGACTTGGTTTTATTTCTCATTACCCTAGTCTAATTTGTTTGGTAATAAATTAAACTGATTTCCCCAAGCTGAGTCTGTTTTGCCTGTGACAGTAATCAGTGAGTGATCTCTCCCTCGACCCACAAGGCTTTCATTGTATTTTCTTTCCCCTGTCCAGCTGAGGAGGGGCAGTGATAGAGCAGCTTTGGTGGGCACCGGGCATCCAACCAGGGTCAACCCACCAAACGCTGGAAGGCTGCTGGGCTGGGCCATACTGAAAGCTGCACCTGCCTCTATTTACAGTCTTTCAAAGTGTAGGGTTTTGCAGTACAAAAGATAGTTGCCTATTTTTCATTCAAGGGAACTGTTTAGCTCATTCAGAGATCAGAGTGCGCGGTGTGGGTGACTAGCACATTGCTGCACAGTGAGATGTTTCCAAATCAGTAGTATAAAAATAACCTTTGCTGATCAGTGTAAGGCTCAGATCTAGTACAAGAAATTATCCAACATCCTGTATGACAACTTTTACTTGGTACAGACAGCAAGAACTACACCCTTTAGTTTACGGTTTCACGAAGTCTGTGGTGATTGTTTGCCCAGTCTTCCCCACAATGACCAAGTGAATAGAAAGCTTAATTTCTCTCTCTCACTGGCCAAGCAGAGGTGCTGTGAGCTCTTCTCCCAAAACAGTTACCAAACCCAAAAAGGGTAACTGTCTGTCACAACAATGGAAGAAGGGCGGAATCTTTGTTGCAGTAACAATGCAGTCCCTGATGATTTGTTGGGACAGTTCAGATACGTCCTGCTCCCTGTCAAAATCATTTGCAAGATTATAGTCTCTTGTCATTCTTGAGATTAATTCTAAAACCCTCTTGGCTGCAAGCTCTGAGCTGAAATGCCTGTGCCCTGTACAAAAGTTCTGACAGGTATTTTTGTTGTGTATTTTATGGTGTGGTTTTCAGATAGGTTTTTCCCCTACATCAGAACTTTGACATTTGCTATAGTGCATTGCTTGGTTGGTGGGGTTTTTATTATTTTCTTTGTCCTTGATGTTACCCTTTCAAATGTCCCAGAAGTCAGAATTCAGTGAAACTTTCCACTGCATGAATCTACTCATGGAATAATATCCTGTTTCACTTTGTGCCCTTCTGCACTTCCATTAGTTTTGATTTCACAACCTTTAACAAGAGATCAATGGATTGAAGCACCAGTGCCTGTAAGGCTGCCTATCATTTTGCATTTTGCAAAGATTTAGACAGGAGGTAGTAAAAATATTTCTTAAATCAAGATGAGCTAATTATCTTCTTGTTCTTATTCCAATTGGATTTGTGGGCTGTGATGAATGCACTTACCATACCTAGTTTGTCTATACAGAAGGCAAGGACTGGCATTGTTCTATCTGCAAGAGCAGTGATGGATATTTCAGAACACCACACTCTCATAAGAAAGATTCATTGCCTTTATATTCCAGTCACTGAGCTTTTGAAGAAACATAAACAATCAAGTAGGTGGAAAAGGAAGGATAAAGACAGTTGTGATAGTAGAAGGAAGAGACAGACAAAAGGGGAAAGAAAGAGTGAGAAGAAAACATAGAGGCTTACACACCAGTGGCATTTGTGAGAGGAGGTAAATGCATTCTAGATTATACTCAGTCCTTTGATGTACACACTTGACATAAGAATTTCTCCCTTAAGCATAGTTGCATCGTGAAGTGTAGAAACACATTTATACCTTTATTTCCAAAGTCTGTAACCCATCAATGTTCTCAGAAATGTCTTCTCCCTGCTTCTTTCCTCCTTTCATTTGCCCCTAATAACTAAATCATCCTTAAATAACTAAATAACACTCTAAATAGATGACATAAATATAAAACCTCCAAGTTGCCATCTAATCCTAAAAGCAAATAAAGTCTAAAGGTGTCAGAATTTTCAGTATAGAGCTACAACTTCACCACTTACTTTGAGAGGTTTCAGCCTTGGTAGAGTTAAACACCTCTGTGATTAGCAGAATCAAATACCCCAATCCCTGACAGGATCTACAGGTGAACGACTCTTTGTGCTCTCACAGGCCTTCATCTGAGAGATGTGCTCAGATACAGAGTATACTCTAAAAAACGTAGTTTAGCCACAGCCATTGCAGTGTCTAACACGAGTCAGGGGCTTAACTGTTCAATGTGGGTAGCAGAAGGTTCAATTTCTTCTTCAGCATAAGGGTTTGAAACCACAGAAGCAAATACTGACTGTCAGAAAATTGGCTTTTGACTGAAACATTGAAAACTGTCTCCTTTGCATGGCATTGTATAGATACTAGACAAGTGGAAGAACTGAGAAAGTTGTTTGGATGATTCAGTGAAAAAGACTCTAGTCCCTACAATAACTTGGTTACCACTTTACATGCAATGTCATACAAGTATTTGAACACTCTCTTGAGTAGAAACACGATTAAGAATATGCAGGAAGTAAAATCAAAATAGGAAACAGTGGTTTACAAAAAAATGCCAGAAAATAATTAATTAGATTTGTATGAGTTATTCATCATTTTTCGACAAACTTTCTAACATCCGGTTTTATGCTTTATTGCAAAGCATTTATTACTATTTTGACAGTCATCTATATTCCCGTGGATATGCGATATACAGTTTTGGCATATTAGATTAGTAAAAGGATTCCGTATTGATTACAACTCCTACAGGATTTGAATTTTTATACACAGATACATTGCATTAGGATTTGTGTACCTTTTGGGAACTTTCCTCAGTTTCCAATCATTCTTCAGTGAGTTTATGAAAAGCAAATATTGCAGAGTCATCACTACCTATCCTAACGAGCTTAGCTGAAATACACTGACATAACAGAACAGATTCTTTCCCACCATAATTAACAGGTTTTCACTGACTGCAAAATGGGTGAAGACTTTAAAGATCATCTAGTTTCACTCCCCTGCCATGGGCAGGGATAAAGCTGATTACTAATATTTTGTTGATGTAAAAGTATCATGTGACACTGAATGGCTGCCATCAGACATGAGTAATGGAGCTGGGCATTTTATACAGAGCCATCTGCCATCATCCTGTCATCCAGCACTTTGAAAGAAAAGCACTTACAAGATCAAGGAATGGTTTGCTAATATATATATAATAATTGGAATAATTCTTATTTGTTCAGGTCCTGTTAATGTAGCTTATCTGTTTATTTTAAGTCACTCTTGTTCTTGGTTGAATACCATATAGATAGCAATACATTCTGTCTTCATTTGTACCTTGCAACTGGACTAGTGAAAAGGAAATATTAAGACCAGTAATTGTCTACAATGCAGCACATACAGCAAAAATCTGTTCTGTGTCCTGACTGTTGTAAATTGACATAGCTCTAGAAGATGATAGGATAATCTAGCCTCCAAATGTTGAAGAAAGTATATGTAACACATTTAAGCAGTATTAGAAAATAGTATATTCCTACTCAGTTCCAGTCTACTCATCAGGACTTCAGAAACAACCTTGATTCCAAGCACTAACTTTCACTTAGTCAGATTAAACGATGCAGATGTGGGATGGTTTTATTCTTTTAAAAAAAAAAAATTATTCTCAATTCCTCTGAAAACTTTTAGCACCGATTAAACTGAGTTGTATAAGATTCCATGGTTTATACAGCAATTTTTAAAAGCTATGCAAAGCACTACTATGAGTAATTCATAGATGAACCTGGATTTCTTTTTACCTAGCTCATATGTAAAAAACTGTATGACAATTTTCTCATTACAAATGAAATTTGGGGACAGCAACCACCTTAATTCAGACAGTCATTTACAGGTGGAAACAGGCTGCATCTGGAAAGCAATAATCTCATTGTGTCTTTTATCAGAAACAAACAGCTGTGATGTTGCATCTATGAAAGGATTATGCAAACTGATAGGAGATTTTAATAAAATATTTTAATAAATTTTTTTGCTATAATTGTGCATAAAAAGAGGGCAAAAAAGTCTGGCCAGAGAATGGTTAACATAATTTTAAGTGTTAGTACAAAATCTAGAAATTCCATCTAGAATTCGTTCTAGAATTACAGAGAACAAAAAGTGAGAAAGAGTGTTGGGAGGCATTTTCCTTTCTATAAAACCTGGACAAAACTATACCTTCCACATTTTTCAGACTTTTGGGTTTTTCTATGTGCCGTGAATAACTCTGTAAAGATGGCCCTATAGGGGAAGCACGCTGAGATGCAGGATGTTGCTGCTTTCTCTTGCTGACTGCTGAGTAACTCTAGGTAAATCACTGCTTCTCTGCTTCAGTTTGCTTTGTGTGAAGCAGAGACTGCTTCCACCTTTCTGTCTTTTTTTTCCCCTAGTAAGTGTTTATTCCTAAATAATCTCATACTGCCTCTTTGTAGAAAATACAGTGAAATCCCAACTCTAACCGGATTATTTTGATTCACTGATCAAACACAGGTGTCCAGATTTGCCAGTTTTCAGTAATCGAGAGTTGTGTTAACAATAAAGATAAAAAAAGAGGTAGAGACTAATCTTAGATTATTTGTCAGTAATTTAAAAATAATTAAAAGAAATAAGGTTCTCTGGGTGTTAAGTCTTGCCTATCCTGCCATAAAATCTTATAAGTTCAGAGTAAATTGCCTTTACCTGAATAAGCGCCATTGATTAATAGACTGTTGTGGGAACTAATACATTTATGTTATCCACTACACAAAGGGTATTAACCTTTCTTTAATCAGCCCCCTCCTATTTGTGAAGTGAAACCATCAATACTTTAAGAAATACTATCTTTGAAATGTGCATGATGAAATTTTTCACCTAGATCACAAAGAATTGGAATTTGGAAGACTATGAACCTAAAAATCATTTGATCTTCTCACATCCTTGGAGAACCTTGCTTTTTAAAAAAAAAGAAAGATGGAATAAAAGTTCTCAATATCAAAAAACAAACAAACAAAAAATCTACTTCTCATGCACTGATTAGTTGTACAATACTGCTGCCAAAGCTAACTCTGTGAAGGAAAATAAAAAGGGGGAGGGATTGAAAGATAGCCTAGAAAAAACTTCTTACACCTGGGTAGCCAGTTTTCCAGGACACTTACCTCTCAAGTGCATGCTGCACACTTTCACTAGCCTTCTAGCTTTTAAACTCTTATTCTTTGTGATGATAATGAAGATGGCAGGCAGCAGATGCTGCATCTTGACCATGAAAGAGAGGGAAAAGTGTGACTCTGGATGTTCTGAAGAAAATGCAGATCATGATCAACAGACACTTGGGAGATTAGCATAAACACTGTGTTCAAAGCACATTCAAATATGTGGAGAAACTCATTAATGTTACAGCATATGACTACTCTCCAGGGTTAAAGAAACATGATAAAGTTTATATTAGTGTAGATAGAAGTGGACTACCAAATCAATAATTCAATTAATTCAAACTCTCTCTTTTATTGTAAAGAACCTTTCCTTTATTCCTGATGCATGTTTCTTTTTTCTTTTGTTCCGTGGAAAAACAAATATGTGAGCTTTCTGATCATGTGTGTTTGTTACCAGCATTTGTTATCTGTGAGCTAGTATACAAGCTCTCTGAAGCCAAAGAACATTAAAAGTGGGTGAGCTCTTCAACTCCCATGAAAATTAGAAACCAGATAGAAGAAGTGCAAGGGGAAAATAGAGAATGGCAGGCCATATTTTGAAAGATGAAAGGAACCTAGAAGAGCAGCAGTCTAATTAAACCAGAAGTGGATATGCTACAACCAGAGCACTCTTCTGTAAATGATACATCGTTAAAAGACATTAAAGCTTCGTTCCTCAGGAAAATTTGTTACTACTAAAATAAGATGAGAAAAACATGAGAGACAGAGACTAGATTAATGTCATAAACTGCAACCCCCTAAGAATAAAGATAAAGGACTGGAAGAAAAATACCTTTTAAAAAAACTAATTCTGGAAGACATCAGAGAAAACAAAATACAGACTATTAGAATGAAAAAAATACTTAGTCATAAGAGCTACAATGTTGATTATAATTATTTTCAAATTGTCTACTATCCTAGTCATATGATCAAAATATTCTCCACAAACTTAACCAAGGTGTCTCAGCATTCCCAGTACTACACACTAATCTTTTATTGATGCAGGGGGGCAATAGAGGGCAACTTTTCAAAAGCAATCAAAATTTTTGGATACTGTAGCTCTTGGGTACCCAACATTTGACTTACAACAGGCTTGTGTTCTAGGTATCTAAGTACTCCCTACTCCACTTAAGTCTGCAGGATTTCCTGTGAGATCTTTTGAGCCTATGGCATTCCTCTCTGGCCACAAAAAAATAGGTGGATGGACTACCTGCAGCCAGTTCTACAGCAAGGGCTTTAAGCTACAAAAGTCCATGGCAGTGTTAGAAGTAGAAGAATTTATACCTAACTACACACGTGGGTCAGGGCAATCCTTTCATGTATGTGTAGAATGTCATTAAAAAGTAAATTTGATTCAAACAAGATCAGTTTTTCCACTTACAATCACATTGTAGAGTAGATAAAAACTAAAATTCACACTATTATTTTTATTTTATTATTTAAAACAGTAAACATATATTGGAGTTCCTTTCAAATCCTTTTTTGTCTGTTCAAAGACTTCTTTTACTTGGCCCTGGCATAGAAGGTCAAACATGACAAAAAGTGTGAAAATAGTTATATTAATTTGAAGTGTCGGATGGATGAACAACATTTATAAGGGCAAAATGAAGAATAATCATTAATGAGATATTCTTGTATATGACTACAAAATGCTTTGTATACTTCTCTCAGTAACAAGTGACAGGACAAGAGGCAATGGCCTCAAGTTGTGTCAGAGCAGGTTTAGATTGGATATTAGGAAAAATTTCTTCATCAGACAGGTTGTCAAGCATTGGAACAGGCTGCCCAGGGAAGTTGTTGAGCCACCTTCCCTGGAAGTATTTAAAAGGCATGCAGATATGGCACTTAGGGACATGGTCTAGTGGTGGACTTGGTAGCATTAGTTTTAAGGTTGGACTCAATGATCTTAAAGGTCTTTAAATGCCCAGAGAAGCTGTGGATGCCCCCTCTCTGGAAGTGTTCAAGGTCAGGCTGGATGGAGCTCTGAGCAACCCGGTCTAGCGGAAGATGTCCCTGATCATGGCAGGGGGGTTGGAACCAGATGATCTTCAAGGTCCCTTCCAACCCAAAACCCTTCTATGATTCTATGATTCTATGATTCTACGATTCTATGATTTTTATTTTTCACAGCTTACAGATAGCTGCATCAAAAATTGGGAAACAAGTTCAGTAAAACTTTGCTGTCAAGATGCTGTAACAGCAGTATGATGCTTTTTCTTCTTCCTTTTGACAAGCATATATTAAAATACATATGCTCAACTGCAATTGAACTGTATATGATACTCAAATGTGTATTAGCAATGTGCAAAAGACTAGTAGATAACCTTAAAATTTGCAACAGGAATAATATATAAGGTCATTAGTAAACTGAGCTGGTTCCTTAAATGACCTAGAATGAATAGTGATTTATCAAAAATCCATTCCACGAAGACAGAAATAAATTTTCCCTCATTTTTTTGCTTTTCTTTTTTTTCACTAAAGCAGTTGTTTTTACACTGTGGGTTATTTGCTTGGATGAGGGCTTACACTGAAGAGCAATTTGCAAGGTTAAGTATCCTGTATGGAAAAGCCAGGATGTAAAAAATTATTTGATGTGAAAACATAATAGTATTTAAAAACTACATTTCCACACAGTTAATCTAGATCAAAGAATCAAAATATTTTGGTCCTTAAGTCAATAGCGGAAAAAGAGAAAATAATGGACACAAGGCCCTAGTCTCTGCCAATGCGATCTATTGCAGCAGTATTCATTTCAAATAGTCCTTTCACAGCTTCCATCAGAAAAGAATGCGGATTGCATTTTCTTAGATTATACATTTTTAAGAAGTAACTGTGTTCCTTGAGGGAGTCCCAGGAATTACAAGGTTTCTTAGCACTACATCTGCACAATCGATAAAGAGTTGCATTTCATTATTTACGTTAATATAGAAATAAAGAAAATTGAATAGTAAACACAGTAACTATGTAGTTGACATTAAAAAAGTAAATTTAAATCTCCATAGACTATTGCTATGGCAGATGGTGTTTGAAGACCGACCCAGCCCAAGTAGATTTTATGTTTGTTGCAAAGGCAACACTCAAGTCTCAGGAGAGCTGGAGATGAAACAGCTAGTTCAGAATCCTGTGTAAGATCATGAGCATACAGTTAGTCTGTAAACTGAAAAGACAGTTGTTAGATAGTGGGATGACCTGTTCCCTGTGCAGATCTTCAGAGGGTTTGCAGGAAGCAAAACCAACAATTTTGTCACATTACAGGGTAAAGTGCACAGAAGAAGAGATGCAGGAACAAGCAGATGAGAAAGGGATCACTACCCTCCACAGGACCTGGAGGCAGTCACATACATGCCCTTGCTGTGAATGGGAAATGGGAATGGGAAAATGCAATGGGAAATGTAATCTCTTTTTTGTTGTCTCCACTGTAGAGTCACTGTTCTGACCATCTCCAAAATAAGCTTAGTTTACAATGTTATTTCATATGCAGTCTCAGCAGTTCTTCTGGTAGTACTCAAATTTTGCGAATAAGATTGCTCAGCTCCCAAGTTATATTCATGATCTTAGGACTAGTTTCCGGATATGGAGTTGGTAATTCCTCTTGTGTTACACAAAAATTCCCTGATATTTCCCCAGTATGAATGGATATAGTTTTTAAGAGTTTGAGTCGTGATATTTTCCTTTGAGAAGCTTCCTTTTGCTTTTTCACAGTAACTGTTATCTACATAACTTTCACAAGAGAGTTTGATGTTAAACTGTCAGATATGACGTGAGTAAAAAACTGGGTCATGCTTAATACAGTTGAATAGCACAGAAGCATTCTCCAGCCCTTTTGAATGGAGAAGTGGCAGCAGGACACATACCAAGAGGAGATTCTTGAGTCTCTGAAAACCGACTTTGATGACCCTCTAAGGAGAAGTACTCACAGCTTACCAGGATGCTCAGCATACACATAGTTAGCAGACCAGTAACAGGCAGGCAGAGCCTTGGAGAGAAGAGGGTGCAAAGGGGCAAGGAAAATTGTAACAAAAGGGCAGGTAGACAACACAAAATAGTTTTTAGACAGAACTTCCATCACCAAACAATCCAGGGAGAGTAAAAAACTTTCTTCAAGACCACATGGACTCACCAGAAACCCTGACAAAAAGAACGGAAACAGCAAATCCAATAGTGATGAAGAAATGCAGTTCATATGGTGCAACAAAGGTGAAGCAGGCCAGGGCACAGACTGAAATTGCAGTCAATTGTGGAAGGAATCAATTCCTTCAGTGATGCACTTATTGATATTAGTTCATAATAGTAAAAGGAATTTGTTGTATTCTCAGATAATCCATGCCCTTGTATTGTCAATCTAAATGCAGAGCTGCAAATGTTACCGCTGAATACTTTAAACTAGATGTAGAACCTTTGGCCATAATAAGCTCTTCCTTACACTGTGGTGTAAGGAATCAGTTTTCAGTGAAGCATTTTCATGTACATAAAGCTATGAGAACAGCATTTGGCCCACTGAGTGTAATTTGCTGAGGACTTCTTAGGATTTTGAACATTTACAATTTTCCCTAGATCAGTATTTTTAGTACAGCAGAGTACTTTCCACTTACGTAAAATGAATGCTTACTGAATCTTAAAACATATTATTAAAGGTCAACGACGACCTCCAACATCTAGGTTTCAGAAATGCTTTCAGATAACATTTATTGAATTAAAAGCAGATGGTATTCTGGGTTTTTTTTTCTAATTACTCTTTTTAAAAAGGAAAAAATACTGTCCTGTGGGATTTGTAACCTAGTGGAATGTATGAAAAAAAAAATAAAAGTAATCAGACGGGAAGTTAAGACAAATTTGTGCTGCCTTGGATGTCCTAAGAATGCATATCTTTTGTAAATGGAATTGAAGATCTTTCTTCTAAATGGGGCATTTATATAGAAGCTTAATCAGTATATAAAAAGTATAATTCTCCTAGATACTATATTTCAGTTTCTATTCCTTTTTATCATTCTTGGATGGGGGGTGAGAGTGTTAGGAAAGAAGAGCAGGAATTCATTTCACAGAAGAAAGTTATGACCCAAAGGACATTACCAGTCTCTCTGGGGGAAATCTGCAGGATGTGCATCTTAAAATGACACGTATCTAAGTCCTTTAATCTGAAGATCATGAAGCTTACATTTCTAGTATTAGAATCTATAGCGTTAGTTTATCCTGATGCCCTGTTTCGCTCTTTGTCTGTAACTGATACAAAATAATATGGCTTTGGAGTGGCAAGGAGAGTTGATATTGTTAATGACTGCCTTGCACTGTAGTGATAGGGCAATTGCTACATAGCGTAACTTATGTCTAAGCACTTTATGAAACTGCGCTTTAGAACTGGTTTTCATAATCAAGTAAGAAAGAAACATAACCGTCAGCAATGTCTGTTGCTATATTTAGGTGGTGTTACCAAGGGGAATGCAATGCTACAGATCTGTGTACAGTGATTCTAATTCCTCGTTCCATCACATATTTGCTCTTGGCCAACGCTGACCTGAACTTGGGGCACGCTGACAATTAGGATTCACTTTCTGCTGATGGCTGCATTCTCAGTCATCACAGTTAACTCCTGGTTTAATCTGTTTTTGCGAGTGGTATATTCTCTTATCAGTGGCCTTAATAATGGTATCTGTTATTAACATTATGAAGACTATGCTCAAGAGTTAACCGCTTTGGGGGATAATGCTGAGGAATGTGGCACTTTTCTTACTCTTCTGGATAGGTTCTGAAGTGGAATAAACATCAATTGCCCCTCACTTCTACTTGCAGTCTTATCTTTGGGGACGCAGCCTTCAAAGAAGCAAAGAAAGGATTGCACTCAGCTGTTAGACTCTACGTATTGCCATCTATCTGGATGAAAGCAGCAGACTTGTCAGTCATTAAGCAAAAAAGGTACTGAGTTCATGACATGGGGATAGCAAAGAACTGTCATTAGCTGTCTTCCTAAAAAGGACACAAAACGTGTCAGACTTACTGTTGGCCCAGTGGATAGGTGAAATCTTGCAATCAGCATTAAGAGGGGAGAAATGAAAGGAAGAGAAGAGCTACTTACAATGCCTTGTTACCTGCATTGTTTCAATAAATTACACTGTTTCTTTGTACAGATGGTAAATGTTATCACATCTACAGCTCTTCACTATGTATCCAGTGCTGATGTTCGTAAGGTCTTCTACAAGCTTAAGACTGAACGATTTGTCATCTCATTAAGCCCTTTGGAGACAGTTATGCCTCAGGGGCTCAGTCAATCAACAGCAGTAGAGAAGAGCTGCATTTCACATTTTCTTATTTGTAGGACTTGAATAAGCAATGAAAGGGGGTGCAAAACACTTTTAAACTAAATGTGCAATCATCATCATAACTTGGAATCTGAACACATGACATTCAAAGTTGAGCAAATTGCTTATGTTTCGGAAGACTCACCAGAGCTAATCTGCAATCAGAGATCACTCAGCTGGTATGCAAAACAGGAATGAGGGAGAAGGGCAGCAAAATGACTAGGAAAATGGTAGAGATGAACAACTGAAAGAGATCATTCAATCAGTAATATCACCAGCAAAAGGTACAATAATACATTTGTCATCAATTTTCTTGTGTACATCAGCAGGGGAATACCCACAGAAACCATGACTACAGTGTGGTTATACTCTATCCCAACAGGTACCCAAAGGATACTGCATATAATGTACTGTGCTGGAAAATGCAGAACAGGCAGGATAAGGCACATGGTGTTTTAAATTGTTATCACATGCATGTGACACTGGGATGACTGACAGAAAGCTGACGAACATCGCTGTGTGGGATAATTGACTTGATGTTTCTGGGATTGAGATTTCATCTTCTTCCAGTGACAGACTTAACTATGTCTGCCTGAGCTTTCAAGCCATGGCACTACACAGCCTTTCTGGCCCTGGATGTCCAGCTTCTGCAAGACAATTTTAATCTATATTTTTGATTTCCTGATATTGTTTGTATAAGAACATGCTCAACAATACCAGATACAGAATAAGTCCCTCTGTACTCATTGTCCACCCTGTGCTTGGTAAACATGCATCCAGAGCAAATATATTACACAGACTGTAAGTCTCCTTGTAAAGGGCGGTGTATAAAAGCAAAGCCTTTGCTGCTGCTGACACTTCAGCGCTGCCAAACACTTCCACCTTTTTTTCATAGATCAGTTTTTATGCTGCCATTTAAAAAACAGGCTAGTCAATGCATTTTACTCCTGCAAAATTCTATTGCATGTGGTCTGCAGTGTTGAGATGTTGAAGTCTAGAAGCAGTGGGTCATATTGTCAGATAACAAAGAACAGTGTACCTCTAGAGAAGTTGCTAAGCAAAACCTTTTTTATCAGACAGAGAGCAGTACTCCTTATCCAAAATCTGTAGTATGCAGATTCTTATTTCTAAATCAACAGTAATAACTTTTCTTCTCAGCTTTTCCTCCTTTAAGTCCTAGCCCATCTTAAATCACATATTTGCGTATCCATGCAATTTTAAATACTGACAGCTGCCATTTCTGTTATTGATTTGATCCTCCCTTTATTCTGTCTCGGTAAACTATTCTTCTGGAAATTATGTTTTATGACATGTCTTAAGAGCACACAGGACAGTCTGAGGACATTAGTATAGTTTCTCCTAATTTGCAAAAATCATGTTCACATCTAAGTAATTAAGTGCGCAAAGCCCAAAATACTTTTTTCTGTAACTATTTAGTGTTTTAGGCTTTGATGACAGAAATTACATCTGAATTACATCTTTAAATATCAGTAATTATTTAGTAATATGCCTGCAGATCAGTTCAGTATGAAAACCTTAAAATCAGAGCATTAGTCAGAGTTTCCTTAAAATCAAAATTTCAAGAGGTAAAATGAGAAAAGTGGGAAGAAATTCAATTTTTAGCATTAAAATACGTATTTTCACATAAAATAATTTAAGATCACTTGTTCTTTTCTGTAGAAAAAAAGAAGTATTTCTTTATTGTTAAATGCTATCTTCCAGTCAAGAAAACAAGAATGCGTGACTGTCTGCCGCGGCACAGGGACAGATACACAAAGAGACATTCTAAAACAGGAACTGAGCAAAGTAGTTTATGCTAAGCATACTGTTCAAGTACCTGGAAAACTCCCACTAATTTTGTTAAGAGTTGAATTTGAATGTATGTTTACAAACCTTTGCGAAGTAGTTTGATTAAGGAAAAAGACAAGTAGAAAATTGTATTTCGTACAAATGCCACTTGCCAGGGAACACAACTGTATTCTTCAGCAAAAGGAAGACTTTATTATTGCATCATTTCAGCTGAAAAAGAATTAATTAAAATACATTAAATATATAGGAAACATATTAAACAAGTACAGTATATATAATCAGAATGTGCCTATTTAAGGTAATTTACAGTTTGCTAAAGATATTTTTAAAAGTATCTTGAGAATATTTACAAACAAGTTTCATGGAGTAACTTATATATAAGGTCTTACACTATACTGTCTTATAGGAATGCATAACAGACATAAAGTTATTGCTTTAGGGAAGTTATATAAATATTAAACAGTTGTGAAAGAAAAATCAGCTAAAAGTTAAGAATAAATACACTGAAATTGAAATACATGAAATTGCCCAGCTCTGAGACTCAGATGTAGCCTGTTGTGAAACAGCCTGACAAAATATTTTTTTCCTTTTATTTCGACTTGCATAGATAACAATCCTGTATGGAAATCAGTTACTACCACTTGTTTTTTACAGTTTACAAAGTAAGTTTCACAGCTCCCACGTGAAGATCACATGCAGGCATTAATCATCACCTAATACCAGGAATACTCTTTCACCTCAGCTCTCTCACCTGCAAATACACGTACACACAGAGTCCAGAGTTGTGTCTGAGATGGGAGAGTTAAAATTATTGCCAACAATACTGTATGTCCATAAATGAAGCTTAAGATTTTTTAAAAAACAGGTTCAATGATACACTAATAATTATATGCAAAATCACATTGCAACGTTCTCTGAATATGTAACATATTATAAAATCCCTTGAAATATTATTTCAGTCCCAGACATTGGATGATGAGCTGGATATTTTCTTCACTTTGCCTAATGGTCCCATTATGAGAAAAAAATTCCATCTTCATTGCCAAGAAGTCTGAGGTAACACCACAGACTGAAAATATGGCCTTCCATTTACTTTTCTCCACTGCTAGCACTGAACATCTTTCATTCATATACAGTAAGGAAGTACTCCTCAGGCATCCAAACCTCATACCCTGATTCCAGTTTGAGATTTCATTATCTGCCTTAATGCCATTGGACAATGATCTTTTAAACAGCAGGAAAATTGCTGACAAAATACCACCAAGAATATTAAAATTCCATTCACAGGGGAAGTGTAATATTACAATTACTTGCAGTAGCAACATAAGCATTGTAATTGTTTACATTATTTAGCTACTGAGTGAAAATTAAAAAATGTTGAAGGAAATATCAAGAGCTATTGTTCTATAAATGAAAAAATAGAGGAAGAAGGCAAACCGATTTCAATTTCTAACCAACAGGACTAAGTTCAATCTGCCTCTAACTTAGGTGTTAGGTTGATAACTTTAGTTTAATTATTAGAAAATGTGACTTTTTTCTTCTCTGTATAGGTAAAATGCATGCATTTCTTTTAGATTTACATCTATCAGAAACAATCCCTTAAAGAATTGTATGGTATAAGGAAATCTGAAGTTATCCATCACTTGGGGAATCAATCTGATGGCAAATTCCTAAGACCCATTTAGAAAACCAACTGTACTGGAGAGGATCTCATCTCTGCTTCCTTTTACTGAATCTCTTTATCCCAAGATAGGTGCATCCAGCCCTATCTCTTTCCTGCCAGATGATTACCTAATCCATTTGAAACAACCTCTAATGATAGAGATTCCACTATCTTGTGAAGCAACCAGTTTTGGTGCTTCACCCTCATTACTGCTTGATTTGTACCCCTAATGTCTAACAGAGATCTCTCTTGCTACAGTTTAGGCCATGCCCTCTTATTCTGTCCATCATGGCTATGGACAGTACATTTCTCCTTACTCTGTGCGTATCTGAAGGTCATCATGCCCATATGATGGAATGGGCAGACAATAAATTTGTGCAGCTCAACAAAGGCAAAAGCAATGTCCTGCCTGTGAGGGAGAGTACTTTCATATATCAGTGCCTTCTGGGACCCAGCTGGCTAGGTAGCAACTACACAGAATCGAATTTGGCTTGAAAATTAGTTTATTCTTTGTTTTTGTAGTCTACTCTTTCTGTAGATGTGCTTGCGTATGAAAAGCTGTTAATGAGTAGACATAGATGACTCTTCTGGGGGGTGCACAGTGGAAGAAGAAGGGGCAACAGATATGAAGTCGAACAAGGGAAATTCCAGCTGGACATACAGACAATTCTTCCCTGTAAGAGTGTTGGAAAGGGTTACCGAGAGTGGCTGTGAAATCTCTGTGCCTGCAGGTTTTGAAACCTCAGCTGGACAAGGTCCCAGGTGATCTACTTTAAGTCTGAATTTAGCCCTGTTCTAAGCATTTCAGATAGGAATCTGAAGTTCTAATAATAACCGTCAGCCAATTAGTAACAAGTGAATTAACATCCAGAAAATCCACATGCTTTTAAAGGAGACACATAATACTAATACACTGGAAAGCAGACCAAAAGCAGATAGGTTGAGAGCCTTCTAATATGCTGAACAAATGCACACAATTAAAATACTTCAGCACTGCAAAAATTTACCAGTGTATAGTTATTTCAAGGTATTCTATTCCTAATGCACAATATGATTTTGACTTTAGCTTATAGCCATACCTTCTATCCTTGCAAGCCATTCCTACCCACTTTTCGATGATGTGCCTTCCAATTCTGCAAAAGTGAGACAAAACACCTGCAACATTATTTTCAAGATTCTGTTAAAAAAAAAGGTCACTCTGGATTTGAAAACAAAAATCTGAAATATCCTAGAGTTGTTAAAAATTCCAATTTTATTCCCTCCCTTAAAAATATAGAGATATTTTAAATTATTTCTTTGCTTTTATGCAGCAGTTGAATTATTTTCCTTCCTTATTTTTCTGTGTTTATAGACAGGCTACTTTGGTAATAAGCATCTATGCAAACAAGTGGAAAATGTAGCAGATGAAAGGAAATTCACAAAAGCATGCATAAATTTGTGGAAGTGTGAACCTAAGAATACACATTTACAGTGACGAGGGCTAGTAAGACATCTTTACTAATGTGAACAGTAAAATATACAATTAATTATACATGTAATCCTTATTTTTCAGATCAGTCTCTGAGAAACAGCATTTTGGACCTAGTGTATTAGCTTTTCAGAAGAAAGTCTAAATTTCAACCTTGTTTTTTCTAAGCCTTTCTGAAGTTGTACACTGGTTCTAAAACACCCCTATTGCAATGTAAGAAGTCCAATTCCATATAGCAAAAGATTTGTTTGTTTGTTTGTTTCCTGCATGTATCTTTGGGTTGGGGAGGGGTGGATATTTATTTTTATAGAATGTTTTCAATATTATAGGAGAGAGGGGAAAAAGGAGGAAAATTAATACAGCTGTAAAAGAACCTATGAGAGATTTTATTCTGAATTGCAGAGATTATTTGGTTGTCTCTGTTCTGAACTGTATTTTCCCAGATCTGGAATAAGGTATAGGAAAAGCCTACCACGCATGTCCTTCTCCTATTAATAATTTAAAAGATATATATTGTACAGATGAGCCAATCAGGCTTACATCCCCTCCCTGAAAAATCCTTGCTGATCATAACAAGTACTTTAAGGTGCGAATATAGGGAAGATCTGCTTCAGTCTGCCATCAGTGACCACTGCTGACCAGAACTGAAGAGCACCAGACAGGCAGACATTTGCTGCCCTCTTTTGGAACATGCAAGTGAAGATTCAGCACATGATTCAATGTGGTTTTGTTTTTATCAGATGTTTCTCTTAGCCACACTGCTCGAAATCAATGGATTCTAGTCAACTACTTGGCTTACTGAATTAAAAATTCATTGTTGGGTTAAGCACTTAAACTTCCACCTAAACAAAAAATTTTTACCGAAATGGATTTTTATTGTACATGGACCATATGGATACACTAAACACATTCTTTAACAACTGAGGAACTGAGCATTTATTTTAGTGGGTAACTCTCATATTTTTTTCTGTTAATTTTAATAAAAGGGGCTTTATGCATATGTGTGAAGTGAGCGGTGTCCTTGAAAAAACAGTAGAGTTGGTCTTTCTGTTGTAACAGAAAAAAGAATTCATGGAGTGGTGAGATCTCTTTATTAGTAATAACTCTTTATTCATTATTTATTCTTTACTTATTCTGCCTTCACTTTGACCCAACAGACACGTCACTGAATATTAGAACTAATAAACTAAAAATCAAATGAGTTTCAGCATAAATTTTTAATCTGAAACACTACAGAAGTCTAAGTAGATTATCAAAATAGTCACCACCTACAAACACAGCAAGGAAATTATCAGCAAGCTATCAGAGACTCTAACTAGGGCATTAGGACAATAGAAACAGGATATAATAGCTGTCAAGGTCATCAGAACTGCACCAGAAAAAATAGTTGTTTGAAAAGAAAGCAAGGAGTAGTGTTCTGAAGCAGTTATGTTGCTAAATTAAGGAGCTTCTGCTAAGCAGGACAGGTTGCTAAAGATAACATTATTGTATGCACAAAGAAAAGTCCATTTACACTACAAACAATCACTGTACACAAGGGTTAATCTGTACCTATGTTTTTTCCTTGATTTTTTTTAATCATGATTATAAAAGGCAGACACCTTTTTCACTACCATTTAAATTTTTGGACAGGAAACTATCAAGTAAATTAAATGACCCATTTTTATGCTAAATAAATACTGTCCTATACCACTTACATACATGATAATTTTTTCAATGCTATGCTTTCATGAGCATGCTATGTGATAAAAACAGAAGTTGGCAATTCCTATTTTTGTCAGACCCTCTATAAGGGCAATTCTGAATAGGCTTCACTAAAATCAATTCTCTATGCTACATGACGGGTGTCGACCTTCAAACCAGATCCTGGGCTGGGTATTCTCCAAGTTTAGGTAGTAACTACTGGACTTTCAAGCAATGCTTGTCTAAGACAGGTTCTATCAAGCTGCAAATTTAAATTCTGATAGGAGTTTAAGACTTGTATCTCATTTGTGATCTGGCTGCTTCTGGGTTAAAGAATAGACTTATTAGGCTGTGAGAGTCTAGAATGAATTACATTGTTTGGAGCGATTTGTCACTGGGACTACTAAAGTAATATAAATGTTGATAATGTTTTATCAATATTATGAAATACAAAGAAAAAGTTTTTAAGTGACTGTGTGTCTTTTAGAAGGTAACGATACAGTGACAAATTTGACACATTCAATGCAATGGCTCCACAGCCCCAATTCAGTGAATTGTCATTAAGCAAAGCATGCATATAGCACCTTCCCAAAACAGGGCTTACTTCCTAGAGAGGAAGTTACAACAATACATAGTACTCTAAAGCTTGTTTGGATTATATACAGCGTTGAAGTATTTCTTCTCCATTACTTACTTGTTTATTAAGCCTTCAAACTTAGAAAGCTTTTGGCTGTAAAATACAGAATTATAGTGATACATTACATGTTTTTGCAGTATAAATATATTTCTCATTGCTCAGAAGGTCCCAGGAGCCAGATCAACCCTTACAATTACTCTGTCATTTTCCTTGCTGATTCTGGACTTAGTAGGATTAACAGTGTATTTTTGTGTCCACCTTAAAAACTTTGAATCAATTTGTCTCTCCAACATTTTGTTTCTTGCCATAGTCTTTTTTGTAGTTCTCAGCTAACAGGCTTAATTAAACTTGAGCACCCATCTTCCAAACTAAAATTATCCCTAAAATGCTGTTTTGGGAAACTGGAGGCATATTTTTATTGTCCACAACATCACCGTTAAGCATGCATGTTTAATATTCTTTGTACTGTGTGCATAAACACAGGAGTAGAAGCATTCCTGACCAAAAGGCCTTTAACAGTACAGAGCTTTAACAAATCAGTGGATTCTTGTAATTCTTGTACAGTGCTTCCACATCTGCACTGGAAACGCCCAAAGAAATACCTCCATAGATTCATGTAGAAAAACCCATTGTATCATCTACTACAGGTGACACTACACGTGGTATCCTATCTTCCTCTTCATGCAATGAGATTTTTTATTCTATATTGACAAAAAAAGTGTGTATTTCAGACTGAATAACTTTTTTAAAGGGACGCAATTTCAGTGTGTTTTAGTCTGGTAACCCAATGTCATGCTCATTTGTCACAGAAGGATTCAGAACACTGGCTGAATCTCTGTTACTGTCTTTACAAACTCAGTGAATAAATTTAGTCTAAGCCTACCAAGTAAAAAAGCACATTTCACCTACCACATGCATGCCTCTGTTTGATTCTGATCTGATCCTTGAAATCAACAGAAAATATCCCTACAGTAAGAGAAATCTAACTTGTTTTAAGTGGAGCCTGCAACGATTTATCGGTCTGCCAGCAGCCAATATTAGAATTCTACTGAAGCAGATTTATCAGATGCTATAATAAAAGACAAATTTATTTATCTTTTACTTCCACTTCTCCTGCAGTGCAGGAATTTGAAAACTTCCGAGCCATAATTAGAGTGCAGTTTCTGCCAGTGGTGCTTCCAAATATGCAATCAGTCATTGTCATCTGTAAACTACGATGACTTTAGAAAGTGCTATATGGGTAAGAGAGTTTTGGACCTACCACACTGATGATCTTGGACCATAGATGATTACTATGTCTTTCAAGGCCACCAACGGAATGGCTCATCTACAATGTCTACAATTCCCTATGTAGGTATTCAGCTGACATGATTGTGATAGAGCCTTTGTATAGGTGGCATTAGAGTTTCCATAAAACATCTTAATAGCTTACGTTACAGTGGCTGTTACTAACCCTATTTTCAACACATCTTTCCAGATATACCTGCAAAACTCTATTGCACAACTGCATTTGTAAAAAGCCCACTTTTGTGTTTTCACATAAAAACTGAGTGTATGTATTTCTAGCACTTACAGATTTGTGCTTTTTCCTAAAGTGATGATGAACTTCATAATTACAGCAACGGCATCTACAGCTAGAATTGACTTTCTGTTAACCTGACCTGTTCAGAGTCTATCTTCTTTCCTCCGTTGGCCAAATATAACATGAAACTTTTTAAACATGTAATAACTACTATGCTATGAAATTCTATTTTCTTTATACAGTCTGTTTTTCAGAATTCTCTGTTTCTGCCAAGAGTTTATTTTTTATTTTTTTCCCCAAAGAAGTTAATTGGCTTCACAGTTTACTTTACTTAAACTATAGACTGCTTGCTGCCTCATTACTATTCAATAGCAACTAGATTTCAGAATTCATTCAGACATAAGAATACCATATATGCTATAAACTTGCACCACCATAGCTCTTTGAGTAACGTGTTCATACCTTGAGGGTCTTGCCTTTTAGTAGTCTCAATAACCTGACAGAAGTAAAAAGGACATATATAGTGCACTTGCAAGGGACATATGATGAGTGCTGTTTCATCATATGTGCAGTATGAGTTGTATCTCTCTCCAGAGATCTTCAAGGGTTTAGGATAATAGAAAGGCAAAGAGAGACAGAGAGGTGAATCACAGCTGTCAGCTTTTTTATTCTCAGTTCTAGTTTTCTTACAGGGTTTAAAACCGTCACTATGATCAAAAGCCTAGCACTTAAGTAAGCCCCCAGGCAGCCAAAGGAGAACAACACTTTCATGTTTAGTGCTTCCTATCAGAATTCATAATATAGAGGTTGCCTATCACTTCCCCCATTGCAGCATTTCCTAATCGGGTATAATGGATATGTATGGCATCAAGTTTCCTACAAACCTTCCTTCTATGTCTGCCCATTAAAAATACGTGAAAATATATGCCAGTATACTGAGGAATGCCATTTACATGTACTTAACCTCTGAAAGTCTAGTTCTGTCAAGCTGCACTCTGCAAAGCAAACTTCACAGGATTGTATGTTCCTCTAATCCAGGAAACAACTGTATCCATAACGTTGGTTGCTATTCTAATCCTTTTACATTGGCAACCTGTCTGGCTTAGAAAACTTACCTGCTGACCGCTCTGCTTTGAAACACAAGTATCCATCTCCATATCAAGCTGCATCTAGACATAATAAGCATGGCTTCATGCTGAAGAAGCCATCCAGGCATGTTAAAGGATAATATCTCTGCGACTTTTGCTAATGCTGTTTGTAAGAACCCATCCTAGCAGTTGTTGATTTTGCAGTTTGATGTTCAGTGCTACTCACTCTGACAAGGTTCAAGACAAAACTCACATTTAAATAGTAGCAAATCATCTATCTGTGTTCTTTTGCTGCAGCAAAATGTAAAACAAGATGGATAAACAGGAAAACAATGATCACCTCCTGGGTTTTTTTGCCTATATTTTCATCCCACTCTCAAAAAAAAAACATTTTAGGACAATATTCATAGGAAGCAAAAGTCTTCCTCTGCCTCTGAGGTAAATGCTTTCAGCCAGAGGGGAAAAACAAGCTGAGAAAATTACTAACGTCAATAATTTCATGTGCAGAATATTCTACAGAAAAAGATTACTTCCAATAGTTAAAATTCTTACAAGGATATCACCTTCTACTGGTATCATAATTGTTTTGAAGAACCTTCCTTGAAAAAATTCTAAAGAGGACATGATTATAGGCAGGTAGTTGTAGCATGCTTATACACCAGGTGACTTTTGAGTACAGGTTAACTATGTTGTTATTTCTTGGAAAGTTTCTTCATCTAAAGTCCTAGAATGTGCACCCCATGGAGCAGACAAAGTAGTACTTATTCACCCCTCTGGTGGCATTGCCCTTGGTCTAGCCTTGGCCACTCGTCTCCTGGGTCATTCTGAACAAATCAATTCGTTGTTCCCCTTTTCTATAAAACAGAGACGACATTGCCTTCTTTGGGAAGCTCTCCAGCACCTTGTGATGGTAAAGAGATTGTTAGGTTGTAACTTGCACCATCATCAGAACCTGGATTCATTTTTTATTGATTCCCAGTGAAAACAGGTGTTTGGGACTTCCACTTTCTTTCCAACTTTCTTTCAAACTTCAAGTTAATTATCATAATAATAATACTAATTATGACAATAATAATAATAATAATAATAATAATAATAATAATAATAATAAATGTCTTTCTGTATGTCTATACAGCCACACAGGAATGAGATATTTGCAACCTGATGGCGTACAACAGGCAGCATAACAACAGTAACACGTAAATTTAGAGATTATTTTTCCAGTCTCATATTAAGGAAGAAAACTCTTTTTCAGACTTCTAATTTTCAGAGTAATTGTTGTTCAAACAAAGCAGGCTTTCCCATTCCAGAGAGATGCTTAACCCCTGCATGGAATGTCAGTTTGAATCATTATGGCCTTTTGTCAGAGTAAAAATCCTAGAATCGCTGTGTGAAAACTGTTGGTGAAAAGGAAATTGTGGTAACGAGGTACTGCATCTGTTTCAATGTCATTTGATTTTCTGGTTTGTATGCATTTGCTAGAGCTAAGTGTTGTGGTACCTTTGTCCTTATTGACTTATTTCTCTCGTTCCGTGTTACTTGTGATGCAACATAACATGTTGTGGCACAGTAACCCAGTACAATCCAGTGAAACATGGTACAAAGGAAACTTCAGTGCAGTGCTGTTTTTCCCTTCTACTAAACCCAGATCATCTGACACGTTGAGTCATCTCAACTTGAACGAGTAGATGACAGTGCAAGGCAAATGGATCTCTAATGTTATTACAAGATTTGAAAAGGAAAGTACATTCCTCTAATTCAACACAGATACCCAGAGAAATTAAACCATGAGGTAATATGTTGAACAGTCAAACTTTAAAACTTTCACCTTGTTGGAGAAGTTATGGCAGAGAATTTTCTGGTAATTTGTGGTCTTAGATTGACATCATACAACATTCAAACTAACCAATTATATACAAGAAAGCTCTGAGACTGTCTTTTCTGGGTTCCATCGTGGTAAATCACAGATATTTCTGTAATAAAATATCTCTTTAAAAAATTAATCAGATGACATAAGAATTCAGAACGCCTCATAAAGCCGTGGCTTTGAGGCAACTGTGTGAGAATATGAGTGACATAACTGTCATATCCTTTGAATCAAACTTCTTGTAAGATTACATCAAGCTTCTGGTAATTTCAATAAAGTACCAAGGGCATCTTTGTTTTCACTTGATTCAAAATAAATTTATGGTTTGGTAAATTTGGGCACATTTTCCTGCTCTCCTCTAAATTCAAGATACGTAGGATCTTTGTGTTCAGTTCTCCATTGTTAAATTGAAAGTAAAAGTCTCTGCTGCTGTTGTCAGGATAAGTAGGGTCTAAAGGACCATAATTTCTTCCCCTTTCTACTTGGTGCAGCCCCAATTGCTCTGAACGATGTGCCCCCAGTGTCACACGGCAAGGGAAGGACGACAGCATAGCATTGCTCAGCGTCTCCTTTGCAGAATCTTTGTACCAGACCACGTGGCTGAGGAAGTCACATAAAACCATAGTGTGGCCTACTTAAAAATCAAAGCCAGGGAAATGCCCTTATTTAGGACTAGCATTTGCAAGCCAGCTGGCATAGAGCTCCTAAGCATTGACGAAATACATCTGCATCTCTCACCATTGAAAACACCATGAAGCTGTTCTTCTGCTACTTATCCAAGTCCTAAGTGATTGATCATAGCAAAGCTAGTATCTGTATTGTAATTCCCTTCTTCTTGACTTCTATTAATTAATTTTTATATTGATTGAATTTGATATTTAAATTTGATAAGAAGAAAAATACAAGGAAACTATATTAATGCTTCTTTCCTTGTGGACTTCTGCCATAGGGGTCAGCTATTTATTCTTCAAACATTCAGCATGGCATTTCCTTAATTTTCAAGACCATGTTTGGATCTCATTATTGAATGCAGCTATGAGTTATGTGCAAGTATTTAAAAAGAACTCTTTTATTATAATTTATTATTTTTACTGCATTATACACAAATTGAGATCTCACTGTGCTCAGGACTGCAGAAATCTACCACAAAAAAGATAACATTTGTGCATGCAAAACTACAAGATACCTAAAGAAGCAATTTGTTTTAAAACTTTTCCAAAAACCTCCATTACAAACATCTCCTTCTGTAATCCTCTGAGAAAGAGGTCTTCCTTTCAATTCTCACAGCCTGAAAGCATCCTGGACACGTGAAGTGAGTGAAGAAGTGCTCATCTTAGTATTCTAGACAAGAATAAGTTTATACACTCTTCTTGCATGCAAGTTGAAAGCAATGTGAGGTGCATTAGAGTATAAAATCTAATGGAACTGCGAAGTTTAAAGCTATTACATTTGGAAAATACCCAGGGTACCTATGGAAGCCCTTTATCCCTATTCATTAATATTACTGCAGTAGTCTGTAGTCTAAAAGTCCCAGCTGATGGTTCAGAGCCTCGTTGTGCAAGGCACTGTACATGCAGTGCTGTAAAAGCTTCCAGTGGAGACACGTGAGAGGCTACCAGCAATGCTATAGACGACAATAAAAGACAAAATGGGAGAACTGGAGTAGGAGCTCTAAAGAAAGAACATTGTGTCATGTGGCCCAACTGTAAAATAGAAAAATTGCATGTAATTATTTCCCAAGCTGAGTGTGATGTGAAAGGGAAGAACTAATGATGATGCACTCTGCTTGTTAGAGGTCTTTCCTTCCAGGAGCTCAAGGTTACAAGAAGTGCTCTTCACTTGGATTTTTTTTTTCCTTCCTTCCACTAGAAATGTGATGGTTACAAATAAATTCTGTACACAGGGAGTTAATAACACTCCAAAGACATTGTGAAATAATTTTAGTTACTAATGCCAGACACACAGTCTTGGCAATATTTTTTTCCTGACTTCAAGCATCCTGTATCGATTGATTAATTATTCTACCAATGAACTAACAAATATTGACCTTACAGAGTTGAGCAGCATTTAGCCAAAAGTCAGTAATCTACATCGATCACTTAATGGAACATCAAAGCTCAGCATCTCTGACAGTTTTATGTCATTCAGCAAAAATCTGTCTATGCTTTGATGATACCTTGACCTTTCTTATTAGGCTTCCTTGGCAGAAAACTAAAAGCAATAATAAAATTAAACCTGTGGATAATGCTTTGTTATCTGAAGTGAAACAGTCGCTGTTACAGGATGCTCCCTGCAAATTTACCTACCAGCAGGGGTAGCAATTCTATTTCAAAATAAAAATATCATTTTCTAGTCATGTGATCGGGCAGTATGACAGGCAATTGTAACTTTACCACAATGCAGTATTAGGAAAATAATAAGGAGAAAATGCTTGTGTATGTGTTTTAAAAAAAACCACCACATACATACAAGTTCAGAATAGGACTGTGAAGCCTGTAGTCCTTGTAACAGCCAGGAATCTGTCTATGCAGCTGTCACAGCAGCAATTCAATTCACATTTGTCTGTGCACAAGCTATTGATAACATCCCTGATCAGGTACACAGAACACCCTTGCTAAGCATACTAACCCTGCTTCTGGGGTTTATTTTCCACCTCTATACCTAGCTAATGTGCATTTTCACACACAGCGAGCATTGCAATCACTTATGACTGCAAGCATAGACATACCCCGAGGGGATTGGTGGGGTGCAGTAGCAGCTGAATGGGGAAGTTTTCTCATATAGCTTCCCATCCCAGAGCAGAAAAGTCTCCAGGGCCTTCACTCTACATCAGTGCCTAGCACCTCAACCCAGCTCACCTCACTTCTAGGTAACTCATTGCCAGTCATCAAGGTGGGGAAATATCAATAGATACCCCTATATTATTATAGTCAGGAGTAAGCTACATGCCCACACAAAGCCTATTCTGCAAGCAGTCCTGGATGGCCAGAGGAATGGTACATTGACAAAGCATCAAATTTAAACTGGGACAGAAGAAGACAGAGGACTATCACCTTCATTTTTTTAGCCCAGCAACTGAAGCAGCTCCTCCTTGTGCAAGAAACCAGTCTAGAAAATCCCCTTCTTCCAGTTTTCCCAGAGCTCACTTTAATCTCCTTGTCTTTATTGTTCAAGTACCACTTTCCTAGATCAAAGTGCTGTAGAAAGCACATTGGGAACTGACATTTATTTACCTAAGTAACTCACTAGAGTCAGGTGAGATGTGCTTTCCACCCCCTAAAACCCATTGCTTCACTAGGCTTACAGGCAAAACTAGTCCAGCTATTCCTTCCCCTAAATTCCAAAGCTGTTCTTTTGATGCCGATCTAAAAAGGGTCAATATACATCGCAGTGATGGCTCCTGCTTAATACTGTTGCAGAAACAATTAGGTGAGTAGGGTCCATCTGAGGTGTGAGAACTATTAGAGTTCTATAGAAAGCCAAAAGAGACAAAGCAAAGACTTTCAGTCCCAAAGCTGGGGAAGTTTGTATGATCAAAACAGTCTGGGCATACAGAGTCCCAATTCACCTAACCTGAAGATGTTGCTACTCAAGATTGTTACCATAGGTGTGCCTTAATGATAATTATTTCTTTTTCACTGACACAATAATTCATAGTTTTAATTCTTCTTAATTGTTTCACTGGGATCTCATGTGAAAGTCCCTCTTTTTCGTGAAATCTTTCCTTTTTACTAACATTAAGTTGTATCCACGTTTGATTTACCTTTGAATGACAAATGATCATTACATTTAATTATCATTATTTTTTTCTCTTTTCTAGCTGCACTGGTGATGATTTCGTGCTGAATTCTCTTCTTGACGAATATTTTGCTAAGACTACTGTTTCAACTGGTTCCCAACTAGACTATGTGCATGAGTTGCCATGAGAAAATGGTGCAGTTCAATACAAAAATGGATTATGATTTTGATTCAATAGAACGCTGATCATTTAGCTTCTGTATCTGTTAATGATGTAGCCCAATTTTGGGCACCTAAGCAAGAAACCAGATTTTCAAAAGTGTCCAATAAGCAGCAAGCTTTTAAAAATTTGTCTTACAGGGACCTGAGCTTTTATTCGAAAATGATGGCGTTTAATGTCTAAATGCAGTAACACATACTCAGAAAATCTACCCCAGTAGATTTCCTCAGTGAAAGTCATTAGATCTCATGTTATTTCTATGTAGCCTGTAAGTTACAGCAGTAAATAAAAATCTACTGTGCAATAGATATCTAACGAACCACAAACACAATCTCACTGTTTCCTACATTCTGGCTTAGGTGATAATTGCCTATTACAAAACCTTTTTTAATGTAAGAAAATCATAGAGAAACGAGGTATAAGTTCATCACACCTGTCCATCTCCTAGCCTTAAAGCAGGATCAACACTAACTTGGTTCATTATGCACAAATCCTAAGGGCTAAACACACAGTCACAGACAAAACACATAAAAAAAGACTTAGTCCCTGTCCAAGCCTCCTAAAGGCTTTTTAAAGAAAAACAATAATAGAAAAGCAAACCCAATGTTATTTTACAGAAATTCAGAGATATTCTGTGTTCTAGTTGCTCAAAACCAAAAGTGTTTTGCTTTTGATACAAAAATGCATTGTGTATGGAGGTACGAAACTCCTCATTTGTTTGTTTCTATTATATTTAAGTAAGGTACCTTATTTAAGAGTTTCATGTGAAATTATGACATGAAGCAGCATTCTGGAAAACAAATAATCTGACTTCATAAATTGTCTATAATATAGAATAACAACTAAGCATTTTAACACACAGAGTATACATTAAATTGTATGCTAATATCAGTATCTGGAATAAAGGACACTATTTGTCTACTGCCCTACAACACATAATCATGTCTGCACATTCACACACACACACACACACACATACAGACACACACTTCCAGCTACAGAACTGAACAGATATTTTATTTAAAACCACTTTCAAATGATGGAAGTATTTTTTATCACCCTGTCATCTATAAAATCTGCTTTGTGCACAGAACTATATTGAGCAGGGAACTTGGTCTAAAATAAATTGTGTTGTTTTTCTTTTCTAGAGTGTTAATTCACTTTTAAATATTCCAGATGTACCCTCTTTAAAATGGTACGTTCTGTTTCTATTTTATTGTATTCAGCAATCAGTGTCGATTACTCTTGGTAACCATGGCAACAAGGCAGCTAACTGTTCTTAAATCTTCATTTGTCCACTACTTTTGCAAAATACTGTACAGCTAAGAATGCTTTCTTACTAAAGACATAGGGAAAAGCTGGAAGGCAGAAATGCATAGCTTCTTTTAACTAATAATATGATGGGAATATGTTCTGTAATATAAACAATTACTCTCTTTGGGATTTAAACATTGTTTAGGATCCTATAGTAAAAGCAATTTCACAGTTTTCAGGTTCTTCAAGGCTTCACCGTACTCTAGTATTGTTCATTTCTTGTCTGTGCTTTAAATCTTCTCAGAGGACCTCCGGGATCTTTTCTGATATTAGGAGTTTGCTTTCTGTAATAGTCTGCTTCCGGATTACTACTTGTACTGTAAGATAATAGCTAGAGAGGCTAGCACAAGCATAGTTCTCCTCTGATTTCTTTTGACAGCTTCAGAGGTTAGTAGTCTACACGATGGTACAGAATAATTTCAGCTGCTTCTGTGGTTCTCACAAGCTCCAGTCCAGACATAAAAAAAGTCTTATTTGTATGAAGAATCAGGGACTAGGGATAGACAGGGTAGATCAACAAGCAGAGAAACTAAAAAATGCCCTCCCGTGAACTGAGAGGACTAGAGAAAAGGTTTTGTTCTCCTGTAGTCACATAAACCTGTAATGAATTATCAATAAAGCAACCTTCAGGGAAGGAAAAATAATAATGAACAATTGTGTTCAACTACTCTGTTTGGAAACAATAGAAATCTCATTTCTTTTTTAAAAAAGCACTGAGAAAGGTTAGGTATCAAAAGGATCCTTTGACCAATTTTGGGGGATGAACTTCAGAAACAGATTAATTTTCTATCACTGATAACGCAATAAAATAAGCATGCTTTTTTGCGATGTGTGCAAAACATTCTATAAAAATAGATACATTCTCAGGACAGCATGTGTTTACATATGGCAAGGAGAATGCAGTTCAGTAAGCCACCCGCATTTTACCTTCCTCTTTTTCAGATACCTACTTCCAGAGTCTCTCCTTCTCTCAGACGTGCATTTTCTACTGCTGTGCACTTTAACAAATTCTTGGTTTCTTTTCATGTAGTGAGAAATATTTACATACACACACACACCAGCTGCCTTTTTTTTGAGAAAATTTTTTACCTTCTGCACAGGAACCTACAAAATATCAGCTTGCAAGATAACAGACTGACAAAAACTACAGTGAATTGAAACTGGCCTTTCAGAGTGGAAACATTTTTTTAACCCTAACCAGACACTGCAATACTCTGTCCCTAATAAACCTCATAGGGTACTTTGGAGTTTGTTAGTAGAAAAAGCACTGGTAGTTGCAGTGTCTCGTGATACTTTTGTCTCCACAGGCAGAGCCATAGCTGTATGGCAGCCCTATGTATAGTTGCATTTACCCATAAAATACAGGCAAATGGGGAACTCTGCACAGAAGTGGGGCACACTTTGGGCATGACAGACTTGAAGATCTGACTTGAAGGTCTCGGTTATTCTGTCTGTTCATTCGGATTTTCGTGTAGCTTTTGCTATGACTATGGAAAGTAGCTGATAAGTCAATCAATAACTGCTTTCTTAGTATAACAAATCCACATCACATATATCTTTAACACAAAGTTGGGCATGAAGTAAGAGCTCATAAACTGAACAACTGCTGTGATTCTTCCTTTGGTAAATCTTCAATTTAAGTATGATCCAACTTTGAATGAGAACCCTATTCTTGCTAAAAGAGAGACTGCCTTCCTACTGCTCTAGTCTTCCAAATTACATTACACTAACTCCCTTCCAAATCGAAGTGTAATCATGTGTCTCATAAGACTTCAGATTAATTTACCTTCCTTTAATTTACCATCATCAAAAACACTTTCTCTTCATCATTACAGTTAAACACATTGTGAAAACATACAATTTCTACTTTACGAAGATATTTTTTGTTTTGCTTTTTTTTTTTTTTTGAAGGGAAGTAGGTATCTACAATGTTGTCAGGCCCGTTACTGAGATGACTGTCCTACATTTGGTAAACTGAAAGGAACATCAGTGTTTTCCATGTCAAGTGCTCCCTTATGCAATGTTTCAAGGAAAATTCTAAAACTCAAGCTGGGCTATATCTGAACCTTTCTCTGTCACTGCGGCTGAGCTGAAGGCATGAAATATAATGGTAAAATGTACATTGGAACCAAGGAAAAGACCACTCTAACACAGCCATTGTCATACCATCACAAGGATTTTACAATGTACAGCTACTGCTTTTCTCAATTGACTTCATATAGGGCTCAGCTAATGGAAAGAGACATGTAAGATAATGCACCAACTAGATGCTGGACAGGAAACAATAAATGGATCATGAATCCAGACCCCCTAGCTAAAGCAGTCAAAACTCTGAATAGTAGAGAGACTAATGTTTTTAGCCATTTTCCCTTCCAGACATAAGCCAAAACAACCCACCACTGAAGTGTTTTCATTTTCTGGCTGCCCACCCTATCACGAAAGCCAGCCAGCCATGCTCAAAAGCTTCTGCTTTTAAATGAATCATGGCAATACCATAAAAATACAATATGTAGATTAAGTTCAAATCAATGATAGAAGCCAGGGCTCACATCAGTGTGTTCCAAAGTGCAAAAATTGCTCACAGTCAGAGAAAGTTCATCCAATAATGTGCCACAGAGGGTGAACAGAGAGCTACACTCTGAGTTCAGTGCGATGGCCTTGGTGCTACTGCTGTTCTCTTGAGCAGCTTTTGGAATTTAGTAAACCTGTCAGCATTGATAAAATTTTCACCCATACAGTGTGATTGTTGTTTAAAGCAGTAGATGTCCTGCTACATCTTTTTAGCTCTTTGGCTATGTTACATTCTGTAATCATCAGGCTTCAGTTCTCCAGTACATGAATAAACCATGCTTTACAGGACTCTCGGCTTTAGACAGTGTGAAAAAAGTCATTATTTAGAAAGAGATAATAATTGCATAATTCTCAACAGGCAGAAGCTTGTGAAGTTTAAGAGAACTGCAGGTTTTACCTATACTTTTCATGAAGAATCTGCAGGATTCCTGCAGTACTGAAAATATTTTTTTTGCTCAACAAGCACATCTAATTGAGCACATGAAATGTCAATATGTCTTTAAGCCTCTCCCTAATACAATTGCTGAAGTCCACAAAAGACTGTGCTGGGAATGAACCAAAGACAGAGTTCCATAGACAAATCAAAGTTCTCGGATGATTTTTTTTTTTTTTTTTTTGACTGACATCTATGAATTCTCTTCCAGGGGCTCATGACCAGTGTAAATGCAATCTCATTTTCTTTGAATTTAGAATTAGGCACTTCAGTGCTAAAAACCTCAGCTAACTGCTTGATTTTTCAAAGGTGGTGAGAATACAAAACCTCTGAAAATTGACCTGTGTCATACCTGATTCTAACAAGAAAGTTTTCAAAATTTGGATCTTAACTGCAAGGAAGCAATGATCTAAACAGAAATACTAATGGCACCGCTACATCTTACTGACTCTCATATATGCTGCACTTCCCTGAAAGCAATAAACTGAAGCTTTAATTTGTCCCTAGAGCTAACTAGGGGGGAGAAAACAAAATTCTTTTTGTTAATAAATTTCTCTCTAAATAATGTTTTCACAATAAAATAAATCAAAGATAAATACCACCATCATACTTCTTTTAAGTGTATGTTCTATTTTGCAAGAAGGAAAAAGGTCTTACAAAATGAAAGGAAGTTTTTCTTTAAGAAAAGTACTGTTTTCTTATGTTCCTGAGTAATTTGCTCTGAATTTAAGCATCTGCATTAACGCTTAGCCTTCCCAAACATGTTATACATAATTCACTGTATATTTTCCATAGCATATTTGTTTTTGTAACGCTTGAGTTAGCAAATTTTACCCCTGATGAAAACTAAAGTAATTGACTTTTGCAGCTTGCATTTGCCTTTTTCTTGTTATTTGTATAGAACATTTTGCATTCTTTGCTTCAGTGCTATCTGAAAAGAACAAATATTCACAGTGTTTGTAGGGGTTTTACATTCACTTGTATTAAAAAAAGTCCACAATGCACTGTTTTGTGCTATTTTGGAAAATTCAATGGAACAGAATTTCCCTAAAAATATGTATCTTTCCATGTTATTTCTACTGCTATATATATGGCTACTGGGTTGAAATGTAGTGCCATTATTTAGTAGGCAATGTAAAGACCAAACCCAAATTTCATTTCAAAGAACAGAGTTCTAATCGTTCTTTTAAAATTAAACTGTGACATGTGTACAAATGTTGTACGAAACACACTGGCTGAACGCTGGCTGCGGCAAGCGAGAGGCGTTTGGTAGTGATTCTCTGCTTCATAGATAGGCCACTAAGGGGCAGCAGTATCTGATCGCAAATCTACGTATCACTAAAACCTGGTGGAAAATTTCACGTTGACTACAGCGTCAACGCCTTTGTGGTTTACAATTTCATAAATATGAAGGTACAAGGTATTCCTGGAATATTTCATTCTTCTGATTTAGATTATAAGTAATAACGGATGGTTTACAATCTCTGAACTGCTTATTTCATATGGCTTACAAGTAAAGTCTGTGAGATTTTGAAGGCTTTAATTCACAAATAAGTCTTAAAAAAATAAAGAAGGAAATCTTTAATAAAAAGAGGGATGTGATTAAATTGCATGGAAGTATAATTTTTGGGGTTTTTTCTGAATTATATTTCAGAATGTATCAACTCAGATAGTATTTTGTTGTGCTCATGCATAGAAATAAACCATCAAGATTAACAAAAGGGATCAGTTTGCAGAGTTCTCTGCTTACAGACATGTTCTTTTTCTTCTTATATTAACCAGAATACCTAATATTTTGATCTTAATTAGCTGTTTGTTAGAAAACTGTAACTGCTTCATGAAGACTGGCTTTGTTTTCTCAGAATTGAATATGCTGTGTACATGTCCTCCTGGGATTTAATGATCACTGTGGAAAGTCAGGACATATGGCACTTTATTCTTCCTGTGAGTACTGGCCTAATTTCCCCTTATTAGGAATGCCTTATCAGATTGAGATGGAGTCTAACCTCACCACTGAAAAACACCTGTAAGATAATTTGGAGTCATATTACTAATAAAACTGCAGACAAAGATTTCCTCCCTAGAAAATTAGCATTTCCATCCGTCTCTGAATGAAATGACATGAGGTAACTCCTCTGCATATCAGATATGCCAGAAAGAAAAACCCTATTGCAGTAAATCTGAAGAAAACCCAGGAGTCACCACTGAGTTAATTGAATCAGGGAAGATACAATCTTAAGAGATAAAAACACATTAAACAAATGAGGAAATTTTACAATGCCCTACTTGATTTAAAATTCACCTTTTCCAAACAGAAGATGAACCATGTGGCCTGAATATGGATGTTGTATTACTACCAAAGCTTTAGATTTCAAAGTGTAATTAAACTAAGAGGAAAGTGCTTTTGAGTAAATGTGGAAAAAAATAATTTTAAAACCTTCTGCATCTTTTACTTTTCCTTCCCACTTTTAAAATATTTTATCATTAAACCAATGTAAATGATAAAAAAAAACCCCACACTAAAATTAAGCTACACTTTTTGGTAGCTTACTACTTTTTTTATCTTAGAGGGCTGAACTCCCGATCCCATTTACCCTTATTCTTGCAGTAACTAGTTTCAATTAATCTATATTTTTTTTGTTATGTTTCCATCAGAATGTACCTATATTTTACAGACTGTATCCCTCTTCTTTGTTTTCCAGTACTGTCACGCTTTATAATGTGATTACATTTAACCTTTGTTGTTCTGGCCCAGACTGGCCTTTCATAAAACTCATATCAATCAGTTTAAGGTCCCCAGCCATCTGCTACCCTAACAGAGTTTTCAGAGTAAACCCCAGGTACGTGGACAATTCAGGCACACACACAGGATGGCTTTTTCCCATGCTAGAGATGGACATCTGAAAAAATAACAAAAATAAAGATAATTTTCTCATCATTCAAGAAGCCCAGTGCTCCTTTGGATCATCATAATTTTGACTGTTTCATTATAGAGTGAGAAGAATCACTGGAAGATGGACAATGTGTCAGCAGGGGCATAATTGTAGCAAATTGTAGGAAATATCTGGAAGCATCTACAGTATTCACACAGGCTGTCCTCAATTTCATTGTCTCAGCAGACTGGTATTTCCTTTTGGTAGCTAACCCTGCACAGACTGAGTGAGGACAAAATGGGAAATTACTTGGCTCATAATTGGGTTTCTCTGAAAGCATCAGCCTAGAGACATCCAAATCTTAAATCTGCTTCTTTTTTTAGAAGTTAAGCTTTAGGTGCCCCTTCTCTTCTACTTGGGTAGGGTTTGGCTGTGTGGGGTAGGGTTTTCATATTACATATACACTCATTGTTGCAGAATTAGGATGTAAGAACTACTGGGAATTGGATTTATTATTTATAGTTCCAAATAGTTGCTACATCCTGTTCTTATATGTTTCTGAGTTAAATCCAGAAGGAGGCTACAGTTTCACAAATGTCTCATCTTTACATTTCGTTCTCTTCTTAAGAAGCAACAAAGACCAAAGCAGAATTCTGACTTCTTTACTTCTTGTGTTGCATGTTGTTTATATATGTTTGCAGGCTCGCCTAACTACAGAACAACCAAACTTACATTCCTAAAAAGCAAATGCAAGGACAAATAATGCAAATTCAGTAAAATGTGGTGTTTCTTGGGCTCAAACAGAGCATATTAGTGTTCATTTGCAGAGACAAGAACCTGGATCGATGAGGACATAAAGAAATGCAGCCACAAAATTAAGCCTGTGATTGTCCTCCTTTGCAGGCACTTATATCAGAAATAGCAACTTAGAAATAACAGCTATATTATCATGAAGCTAAGGGATCATAACGTCAGGACATCTGTATATTAATTGTCGTTGGAAAGGTAATTAGAGTTTCTTCTATCCTTACAGTTATGTGAATTAATGATAATGAAAACATATAAAAATAACAATAGAACCATTCTGAAATGATGTAATTACATGGTAATGGACATCAGCGGAATACACTTGTTCTTCTGGGACTTATTCCCAAGTCCCTTTCTCACCATATCGTACAGGTCTCCAGCTCTGCACCTGCCTGTGCAAATTTAGTTTAGCTAACAAAAGAATTTAGTCTTTTCAGTGATGGATGGGGCAGTTCACAGGCATTTTGTTTGCTCTGTGTTTGTATAACAATGCAAAGGGGTTGAGCAATGATCCAGGAAGGACAGTGATCAAGAGAAGGCTAATATCACTGCTATGTGCTTCATGGCCTACATCAGAGCCCAAAATTTCCCAGGAAACAAACTTTTCAAAGTAGGTGATAGATCACATGAATTGTCCTGGCAAGTTTCCTGAGGAACTCAGACTTTAAGCTGAGAATCCCTGCTTCAAAAAGCAGTCCTGTTTCTAAAATAATGTATATTCAAAGTTCCTGAAACTTTCCATCATCTATAAATATAACTACTTCCCTCTATCCTATCTGCAGACTGGCTTACAGCCTGGTCACATGCAGGGGAGCTTATCCACACCTACAAATCTTTAAGCTATAGAAGTATAGGTATCAGGATTACATGTCAATCTGCCAAACCTCTCTTTTATTTTGCTCATGTTTTGATAAAGTTCAGAAACAGACTGCCCTGGTACATTTGACAGCCATGTATCAGCAGAGCAAAAGTAAGATGTTAGGAACTAATGATGCAGTAGATAAATCATACCTCTTTTCTCAGGTTAGCTTGTGTAGTTTCTATAGTTGCCACCCAAGAAGTGGGAAAATAAATAAAAATAAACCCCATATATACTCCCTTTTTCCATTTGCATTTTATTCTGGCATTAGTAACTCAGGTCATATAGTCAGGATATTTCTGAGATCTCTTTATCTCTGTAGATTGGTCAAAAGATACTTTAATGCAATTCTGTACATATTTTGAAGGAAATGACACACTGTGAACACACTGTTATATTTTCCATACAGCTAAAATAAAAAGCAATAAGGGCAAAAAGAGGAATATGTGCATTTCCTGGATGCTTCATATATCTGAACACACACACAGAGAACATGAACACCTGAAAAATGGAAATGAAACTGACTGTCAAGTGAATGGGAAACTAATCAGTGGGGGTTTACTTTCCAGGCAAAACAACACTTAGAAAAAAACAATACTAAGATAGATGACAAGAAAAATGACTTTTTTCCTCAGCTCTTTCTAAAGACCCTGAGCACAGAAACAAAGACAGAAGTTATTATGTGCAAAGTTGCTGAGTATTACTGGTCTGATCCACCTTAAACTGACAGTCTGGTCTTTTTACACATTATTCTTACTTTACCATTGCAATGAAGACTAAACTACAGTATAATTAAAGATTGGACTGACATAGATTTAGAAGCAAAGTCACCAAAAGGAAAGAATTTTGGAGCACCCTACCTCCTCCATCACCGTATTAAAAATATACATGTAAAGGTTTGGTGTTACTGATCTAGCCACCAAAACAGTACCACACAGATATTGTCTAAACTAACCAGTACATGCAAAATTTTTTTTGCATAAATCATGGAAACCAAGCTCTTAGTGTGCATTGTTAAAAATGAAAGAATACACTGTTCCATGTTAACTTATTTCCTTTATTTAATATGCTATTTTAAAGTAGCAAGTAAGAGCTTAAATTAGTATACATACATGGGTATTATCATGAACAGCTTGTTATTTGATCTGTAATACTAGCAATACATGCCAGTATTTCCATATAAGCCATAGGATTCAGTTCGTAAATATTTTAGAAAAAAAATCAAGAAAGCTTGAACACTACTGAAGTGAATAAGCAACTTTCCCTTTACATAGTGGCTTTCTAATGCTATTTTTAATGCCTTCCACGAACTTAAGATCCAGAGCACACTTTTCCTGATTCAACTTGCAGATCCATCTAAGGACCGAAGTTTATACTACTTCTTTATCACAAGCCTGTGTTAGAAACACACTGGTTGATTCTGCCCGGTAGAGACTCCTATGAAAAATCACAACCCAGTTTCCTTTTGTCAGAATAATCTTCCATGCATTCAATCTTGAAAAATATTTAAAAGCAAAATAGCATATTGAACATGTTTGATAATGTCTTTGAGGAACTTGTCTCTACTGAAGGGAAGATATGACTGTGATAGAAGCACAGGAAGTAAAAGAGGAGGAATACAAACAACACTTCCCCTGAAACTGTCTAAATTATGTTTCTCATTGCTTAGGCTGTCCCAGGAATAGCTAAGACACATTTATCCACCACTGTCCAGCAAAAAAAATACTAGAGTATGAAGCTGGTTTTTTGCCTGCTCTGCAGGACTGTATTGCAAGTCTTCTCTTCCCTCATCCGCCTGGCCCTGAATAAAGATGAGAGAACTGAGAAGATGAAAACAGAGGGAAAACAGGAAAATCCACCTGTATGAATGTTTAGGCTCAGCTGCATGAACATGAATTAGTTAATTGAGCTGAGAAATAAGAGAGTGACAGAAGTCAAGAAAAAACACAGAGAATGTCAGGCTCAGAAAGAGTAACATTACCCTGCAGATAAGCTGAAGCAGCTCTCAGCATTACAAGTTGGTGACACTGTGTGCATTAAAAGACCTCCTCTAGCACAGAAAAACAATGTCAAAATGGAAACACACGCTAAGAGCAGAAAGGAGCACACTAACAGCAAGACAGGTGTGCTCTAACTGTTCTCATGGTGTCAAAGGTGATACAGAAATAAAATTCAGAAATGTTAATGAATCATTTACAGTTAGTCTCAGCTATAATATGCCATAATGCTCTTCTCCAATTTAAAATAAATTACAATATTTAAACTTGGCATATACCTTCTACACTATTCATATTTCAGGATATTAATATGGGCCTGTGCCCTGAAATCCTTTACTGACTGTCCTTTATTATGTACTCAGGTGAAGCTATCACTGATTTCAGCAGGACGGAGAAAGGACTGAGATATTCTTACCTCTTATTGACTTCCACTTTCTGTTCTGTGCCAAAGTAAGACTTCAGGATTTGGTTTATTAAAACTGTTCTACTAATGCACAGGAACATGTCAGGAGCTCAGAGCAAGAATTACTGTGTGAAATTGTAAGGCTTATGTTATACAGGAGGTCAAACTAAATTATCATAATAGTCCCTTCTGGGTCTTAAAATCTATGAATAATAGGTGTCTCCATCCCAGCATTGACTGCTACTTCATCTAGCCATCATCATATTTGCAGTATAGTCTAACACCTGAAATTTCAGTGACAATCAAATCCCCTTTCACTCTTCTAATGTAACTAGCTAATTACACATGGGAAGAAAAATTTCTTCTGAACTGTTGTAGGCTATCATACTATAAATGAAAGCAAGATACCTGTATCGTTGCTGCAGTAATAATCTTTTAACCCATTAAAAATGTATCTTTAAAGTATTTTACTTCAGAAGTTATTAACACATGAAGTTGCATCCAGTAACCATTTAGTTGATACGAGTGAAGCATTTATGAATTAAACCTTAATTGGGAGTTTTGTGATGGAGGAAAACTTTTAGCAGCAAGGTAGCCAAGAAAAGTTCATCCACAGTTCATATAACCCTTCCACAAATTCATATCAGAGTACAGCTGCACAGAAGTGGAAGCCTGAGTCTGAAGAAGGGTGTATCACAGTGTTGGGAAAGCCTATACCAAGCAAAAATGCACAGCTTTGCTGTAAATATTTGTGTGCTTAAGGATTTTTTCATTTTCACTCTATTTTTTCACCCAGTGTTGGAATGCTGCCTTATCACTCCCTCAAGTTGAAGTGTAAAAGAGCCACACGCTGAAGTGAATTTCAGCATTTACAAAAATGCAAAGATGGCAGTGACACAGTGACACTCATGCCCATAAAAGAGGACAGGAGAATGTATGAGATGAACTACCAGACTAGTTAAGGAAACAGGGAGAGAAATCGTCAGCCAGACTAAACACACCACCTTCAACCCAGCTGCATCCTTCTACCATTCATTCAAGACAAATTCAGGATTGGCGATTAGCTATGCAAAACCCTTAGTTCATTCTCTCAGCATGTCTTAACCCCAGGGATTAAAATAGCTATGAACCCGGCAAGCTTGTTCCAATTGCGCAATCCCAAACATCAGAGTTGCAGTGCAGCAGTGCCTATTTTTTCCTGCATGGAGCCTTCTTAAAGTACCCTGACCTGCTCAAACCACTGCTGCTGCATGAGGGAGACTCCCTTCTCTACAGCACAGAATGAACCTATGCCACATGTTCTCTGTCAGAAATTGTGGTTTTGTTATTCTTTTATTTTCCTGTTTCTCATAACGCAGTACTATTCAGAGCAAAAGTGTTCTCCTTATATCTAGAATGCAAACTTTCTTTATAACTGAAATTGCTGCATGAACTTCCCCACCATTTTCACTGGATCCACTGAAAAAGCCATGATCTAGAAACCACAGCTAAACACAGCTATCGGGTGTCAGGAAATGTAATTGGACTGACATCCGCAGACAAAAGGGACCAGAAGGTAGGGATGAGATGAAGGCAGCCATCTGGACAGGGAGAGCCATTTCATTCTCTGTATAAAAGCCTGTGACACTAAGTCATGCTAACAGTTCCTCAGTGCATAAAGTTTGGTGAGGTCTGACTTCTAATTTCTAAAGCACATTTATAATTACCACAAAGCAAGAACTTCACTTCTGTAGAATCTGCAGAGCTGCACCAGGAGCCAGCTCTGAGGATTTACAGGGCTACAGGCTCCTTAAACACATTTCTGTTGCTCTCTGTGCACCTCCAAATGCAGGGTAAGAGGTTCTAACCACACCTTTCCTTCAAGCAAACAGGGTGATGAAGACTAAAGAGAATATCACAGGAGCACATATTTATGAACCTAAAACTACATTTCATTAACCTTCAATAATATACAGACTCTTCCTACTCCAAATGTTGGCTTATATTGTCCAATTCCTATTTTTTTTCCCAAGAGCTAAACATTTATCTTCGGATGTTAATGGTAGTAAAATGTTTCATTATCTCCTAAAATCTAATAAGTGTGAAATTACTGCAATTTGAATGGACAGATTTGACAGCCTCTCTTTTTTTCCTCTTTGACTGTACAATACAAATAAATTTGGATTACCCATCTAAAAAAATATTTTGTCTCTACATATACAATTTCTCTAACTGATACTTATTCTAATAGTGATTAAAGGTCTGTTCAGAATTTATATTGCAAAGATTGGTTGAGAGTACTAATTACTTTTCTATTTTAAAAAAAAGATACATAAAAGCATCGGTATTATCTCTATATACAAACATATATGAAAATATACATATATACTGACACACGTACTCACAGTCACACATATGAAATCCATATTTCCATAATCTTGACAAAGCTCAGAAGAAAGTACAGGTTTACTAAAAGTGACCGTATTTAAAGGTGACTTTATAGTGATGTATACAGTTTGGATATTGACAAATCAGTGTATTTTAGCATGAAAAGCTGCCTATCAGTACTCATGAAGACATAAAATAGAAGCACCTACTCTTTCTACTGGTAAAAGAAGTAATTACGAATTCCAAAACATCCAGACTGAACTAGACCACTTCCTTGTAAAGCACCTCGAAAATGATCCCCTCTAACAAGCATGTACAATGAGTCATATACCTGATCATCTTAGAAATCTGTACGTGCTAACGCAGAAAGAAGACTGGGATTTAGCTGGGAAAGTGAGAGAGATGGCCAAGAAAGCACAGCTGCATGAAATATGTAATAAGGAGCCTTGGTCTATTCTGGAAACCACAGAATAAGTGTGGTTTCTTTCTGCTTTCAGCCCAGCATTCTGGGAGAGCTGCCAAAAGCAAAAAGAACTGTAGGATGATAGTGAGGCTGACTGGAAAGGAGGAAGACAGTTAAAATAAAATGGGTTTTCGCTGAGAGGGAAATCTGCAGAGCACATAACCTGCTGGTAGGGTCATCAAATGACAAAGAAAATTTCTTGGGCCAATAGCACCCTTCCTCCCAGATGGAAACTGGGGAAAGGATCCCATTTCCTCCCCAGTAAACAATGGCCAGAATTGTTGATTTTCTGGGCTCTGTTCTAGAACCAGGATTTGGCAAAAATAATTTTGGAGAGGAAAAGCTTGGGATAGGGATCTGGAATAAAGGTAGACAGGTGTTGGAATGAGTACATCAGGAAAATGCTACTGGAAAAGGAACAAGCTGAAATTGGGGTGAACAGCTGCATCATAACAGATCGTGAAGACTCAGACGGGATGTGTGATGGACAGACCTTTTCACTGCTGCACGAGGGGTACACTGCTCTGAATACACACCCGATGCTGGAGGAGGTAAACCTCTGCATGGAAAAGAAGGAGTTGTGAGGAATGGATGTTGATGATTAAATGTTCATGAAGGCTGTAACTCCAAAAACAGGCAGAAAAAAAATCTGCAAAACTGAATTAAGGCAGGTGATTATTTCAAGAACAGGAATTCAGGCAACAGCTTCATTCAGCAGCAAGAAAGGCAAACTGCCTGAAACAAATTGAGCAAGGTGCAGACCATAAGGCTGCTGCAACTTCTACAGCACTTCTCTTCCCAAATGGGAGACTGGGAAAGTACCACACTTCCACAATAAGTGGTGTCATTTGCGCTCTCCTGTAACCAGGATGTGGCTACAGCAACAACGGAAGATAAATGCCATTAGGCAGTCATGCGGTTATGTCTATTACAGAGGTTATTAGATTCAAGAAAGTGATTTAGAAAACATGGTAAATGTTAATTTATTTCATACCTTTTGTGTATATGGGGGGAGACGTGTTTCCTTTTTTCATATTTTTTCATTCCTTACTCCCAAGCCAAGGGCTGAATCACAGCTCTGTAACAAATTGTGCAGCACTGTAAGATTGAATCTGCAAACTCTATTCCAGAAACACTTAGTATGTGCATAAATCAATTTTTTCTCTTAAACAAAAACAACCTTCTCTGCTTCACTTGCAAAAATTACATTTAAATATATTCTACAGAGCAGGATTTTGAGGAGAATTCAGCTGCTAATAAACAAAAAAATATTTTTAAACAAAAATTAATAAAAAGTATCTTTTATTGACTAATAAAAATATATTAGACTAATAAAAATATATCAGTATAGACCATAGGTAGCCTGAAGAAAAAAGCAGATAAATTTTAAATAATAATTTTTAAATAACCATATCTAAAATAATGATAGAATTCTGATTTTTGAAGTGTAGATACTGGGAGTGTGCGAGTTGGGAAAAAATCTACTAACTGTAAAGAAATAACTGTGATTCAAAATAAAATTAATGTCCAAAGAAATTAATAGCTGTATTGTTATACCTGATATTAAAAATGTTCATAAGAAGTTTTCCTTGTTCATGATTTCTAGTAGTTGTACCCCTGTGGCAGCACCACTTTACAGTAGAACCTCTGGCAGGGAGATAGAAAAGTAGGATGGACCTGCAGGTGACCTTGAAGATGGGGGCTTTTGTCAGCCAAGTACTTCTGACAATACCTCTTTGATATGAAACTTCTCTAAAAGCTCAAGGCTCTCTTTTTCTTTAGTGTTTGTTGTAGGAAATTCTGAACACATGATTTTAGCAGTTACATTGGATAAATTTATAATTGTAAAGTATTCCTTTAAAGAATCAAAAAATTTCTTAGTCCCAACAGTCCAATACTCCTCTAATTTCAGTCACCAATCTCAGTTATTTATTTCCAATTGTGCAACAACCGGCAGTGCTCTTATCTTTACTTAATTAGCTTCGATTTCTAATGTTAAACTCCTTCATTAGATTAAAAAGGCCATGGTAAGCCACATGCTGTCTGTAAATAAGATGAGTCTGTTGTGAAAGGTTCATATTCGAATGCACACTGTTGATGACTAGGAAAGCTATGGGTAATCAAGGCTGTAAATCTGTCATTGTGACATACAAGCAATGCTTAGTGCAAGGGCAAATATGAAAGTGGAAAACTTGAAGATGAGTATTGTGAAGAAAACAAGCAAGTAAATTCAAACACTAATTGGGGAGCTCTAGTTAGTTTAGGGGAGTTAAACCCTGCATCTAAAAATTTCCAACAGATTCACTACAGATACTAAAAAAATCTGTGATAAACCATTTGTCTGTTAAGAATCACTGTCAAAATTGATACTGCTAGAAAATTATCTCATCAGAATGAGCAAGTATTTCAGTTGGACAGATTGGACAGATACTGAAAGGTATTTTGTATCTGAAAATCTTTACAAATGGAAGGAGTCAATTTGATATGATGATATTCATGGGTCTTTTATTTATGACATATGCACACCTGGGCTGGGAGAATTTTGCTGTTTGCTCCATTTTTGTGTTTGAGATAACTGCTATCTTCTGCCAATCCTACTCATTTTTAAAGATATGGGTACTTATTCCCAGATTGCTCATCAGACTGATTTGACTTTTATTAGAGTTTCTGCAATATAGATAGAGCTGAGTAGGGGTAACTGGAAAGGCCAGTTCAGGCCCTGTACATGCCACGTCACCGCATTTATACATTTATATGAAGTCATGTTCAGTGGTTGAGTGAACCACATAGTGTATACTCTGTTGAAGAAAGTAGAGAAAACTGAGATTTATGCAGAGTGAAAATCTGTTGTTCTCTGGTATGCTGCTATATTTTATTACATGCCTTCTACAAAAGATGTTATGATTTTCTATATCATGACAGCAGTAAAAATCCTAGCAGTAATACCCACTGAATCAAGCTGTTAAAGCTGAAGGTTTATGACACCACAAGAATTACCTGTAGTAAGGTAAATCACTGAGAAAAGCAGAATTATTGGGACCTAATAAAATGCTTTAATGTCAGTCTACCTCTGGCCACCATATCCTTTGAGGGTATCCTCCAGTCTTCTTTTACTTTCCAGTACCCTTCAGTTGCTTCCCATGTTCACATGGGACCTCTCGCTGCCCATCCAGAGTCAGCACAAAGTATCAAACAGAGGTAATACAAAGTACCTACAAAATAACAAATTATCAAAAACATTAATCAAAAAATCTGGTCTCCTATTTGTCACACATTGCCTATACACATACAAGTATTCTCTACCCTGCTTTTGATTTTCTTCAGAAGAGGAATGGACATATCCAGGCTTTTAATAAAAATGTCAATGTGATTTGAATACCAGATGCCACTCATACGATTCTCTACAATTGCAGAATTGGTATTCACATTGAGTAGAGTGCATGGAAAGACTGTGAATAAACAGTTCTGCAGTGACTCAGTTTTTTCTGTCTCTGATGATTCAGTAGAATGATGGATATGTAGGGAATAAGAAATAGGTCAAAGTTAAAGCAGGTCTGTTCCCAGGAAAGACTCCTGAATGGACAAAGGGGCATGAATTTCTTCAGACCACACAAGCACATGAGATTTCCACCACACTGACCATTTGAAATAATCAAATTCTAATTTTTGTGCCCATTTCTAAAAGCACCGGTATTGTAGGCTGAGCTCTGGCAACAACCATACTGAGATTAATCTTCTAACTACATTATCTCAGATCTGACAATTCAATGATCAGGTCTTCCTGTCACTGCACATCCGTCTGAGGAAGGTACTTTATTATCACCAAATGTTATCTTAGCCTGTCCTGGGACTCCGAGTGTACTTAAATGATACTGGTGTTTACAGTGTAGTTGCATCCCTAAGACAGCTGCTAAGGAGTGACACTACAGATCAAAGCTCTGTGGAAGTTCGTCAGGTAATGTTCCTAATCACAGCCTATTAAAAGAAACAAAATCCTGTCTGACTCACTGAGCAAGTGACCTGCAAATGATGCTGCCTCGTGAGCTCTATGGACAGTTATCTGTTTGCCACACACCTTTTGCTTCAGAAAATTTAGGTCAAATAGCTTTTCAATTTTTTTCTAGCAGATTAAATTGGGTCATGTTCCTAGAGAAGTGGGTCATTTTTCCCTGTAAATAAACAGTTTCATGCCTGCACATCTTGAGTTCAAAGGCTCTATTGTTTGTACTCAAAACTGCACAATTCTTTTGCTTAGCCAAGAGGCAGTGATTTTTTTTTTTTTTCCGAAGGGCAGTCTTTAGCCTGACCCAGTAAGACACATGATGTTTTTCAGTACGTGACAGTGAAAAGTGTCCCTTTTCTGTCCTCCCTTCAAAACACTGACTGGGGACAAAACCTTTAGCCAGTATTGATTGATTTGCTCCACTGACTTCAACAGAGCTGTTCTGATTTGTATCATGTGGGAATCCATGCTAAAAAAGATCAGTGTCCAGTGCATAAACATAGAAAAGTTTTCGCCAATTTTCTAAAACACCACAAAAGATTTTTCCTACATCTGTTCAGGTGAAAATAAGGACCTTTAGGAGTAGAATATTGTGCAACTCTCAGGCAAGATGAAGATTCATGCCAAATCAATGATTCAGCAGGCAAGACTCAGTTGTTTTATACAGCATGGTTCAGTTCACTGTTATAACAAAAAAAAACCACCCTAAAAATTATATAATCTTCTGTCATAGATTTCTTTTCAATATTTAGGCTTAGCAGTGTTGTCATCATTTAGGTCATCATGAATGAAAATATTAGAACTCACATATCACTCAGATAACTTTCCAATGAACTGTATACTTCTCTAATGTCCATAAATACAGCTAGCCATTTAAAGATCACATATGTGAACTTATATAAGGTCATTCTTAAGCCAAATTTTCCCCAATCCTTTGTGTGCTTTTCCACAATTTTATTCTAATTACTATAGTCTACAACAATATTACCTCTGTGTTGTTAGCCCTTCACTGTATGTCTCACAGAAAACCCAAGGATTAAAAGATTCCTCTTTCTAATTCAATATTCTCTTGCTCTCAAACTGACATTACATACACCAGCCTAACAAACCTCAGAACTTCTGTCGTCTTTACAACTTAAATTCCTCTTCACTGTTATTTCTTCATTACCAAAAGAGGAATGAGTTCATGTTAAATATAAACATGTTTATTACTACGTCAAAAATCAGCAAAGATAGGTAAATTAAGCATTTTAAAAGAGCATCAATTGTTGAACAACTAAGTTATTTTTATCACAGGAATAATGTTTATTGTTTTTGATTTGGTGGAAAATCTAGTCCCTCATTATTGACATAATTTACTCTTTTATCTTTTGTACTACTTTACATGTTTCAGGAAAGACTATGTAATAAATTTTAAGTGTAATAGCAACTGACATAAATGTTATTCTTTAATCACAAATTTACTCTGGTTTTAACATCTGATTTAATTTCTGTATATATTATAGGCTTACAGAGAGTCATCCCAGTACGGTTTTCTGTGATTTTTGGAACCAAACCTTCGAATAGAGACATACCAACACATGTTGGTTTGGAAAGTCCTTCCAATATGTCCTAGAAGTTCCCAGCTTCGCAGATACGCCAGAGGTAACTTACCTTATTTTCAAGATAAATGAAAATTACATCCCCATTTGACAGTACTTCTAGGTTTGCCGAGATTTTGTCATAGGTATCTTGGTATCTTTGACTGTATGAACAATAAAAATGCCTCTACTGTTGGCAGTATTCTCTAAATGAACTTGAAAAAAACTTCCAGCAACTGCACTGTGTCTTTTCAGTGATTTTACTCTTAAAATCTTTGTTTAGCTACTGTAATGAACCAGAACACAATCACTAACATTAGTGAATCTCTGTTTCTGAAATACTTATTAGGAGAAACAAAATTAAAATTAAGTTTTATTCTTTGTCAAAAGAAGATTTTAAAAGAATAACAAAATATTCACTCTAAATGAGCGAAAGAGTCCTTTTCAGAATGGTTTTATGATACTGATAATCTTGTTCTGGTGATTTTTACCCCATTTGCTTATCTGTGAGAGAGGAAAGATTGCAACACCTATGAACATAAGTAGCTTGTGTGGATTAGACTGAAGGGGAACCCAAAATTTGGCCAAAATTTGCTTCTATTTTTTGGTGGTGATTTGTCAGAAAGAGAAATAGAATTTCTGAGACTTTTCAGAATGAAAATATCTAGAAATGAAAAGACATAATAGTGGGAGAGAAAAGAGCCAAAAAGAATGACTGAACCAGAGAAACTTACGAAAATTTAACAAGAAGTTTTCAGAATTCTTTGTAAAAGGTGGATAATGTGTGATAGAAACTAACAGGTATGGGACTATACATGCAAAAATGTATATGATGACTTTGTTTTCCCTTGTGTTTTCAAAACTGGAACAAGAAAGGTAATAAAGTAGTCTTTGGATAAGAATAAAGAAAAAAGAAGAAAAAATAGGAGAACTGTGTAAAAAATTGTCAACAAGCAAGAGGAGGGTGAGGGATCGAAGAAGCAGACTGGATGAACCCATAAGCACAGAACAAAAATTTCAAAAGGTTAGTGTAAGAGACCAGAATACTGAGGCAACCTAAGAAACTGAAGAGCTGGCGTAGGAGAGTTTTGGTAACTATGTAACTACACTCTCAACTCTGAAAACACACAGGAGAATGTCCACCGGTTTTGGTAATATTTGTGAGGTTTATACCTCTATCAACACTATACAGCCCGGTGTTGATCAAGACCACTATTAACCAAAATCAAGTCATGAAAATAATACTAAATCTCTACTTAACAACCTGTCATAAAATTTATTTTAATAGTACTTTTAGTCAACAGTCTTATCATGCTTTTACCAACAGCATGATCAATATGAGCATTATATCTAGCCTACAATTTCACCCACCACTTAAAAAGCTTCATAAATCATCAACTTTTATAACTTCTTGATTACCTCCTAATGTTCATACAAAACAAGGATAAAAACAAAAATCACCCTCTGATGAAAGCATGCTGAGCACTTGAAAAACTTTTATTAAATGATATCCAGTTAGCAACACCCTGTTGGGCCATCACTGTGTAGTGATGATTATGGAGTGCTCTTTCACATAAACTGAATAAATCTCATAAATTGTTGATGGAGGAGCTTTAAAATATCAGCTATTGACCAACTTTACCCCAGCAACAGAAGAGAATTGATTTAGTTTGCCTCTCTTCTAAGAAATTTTATCCCTAGCCTGGGGCTTGGGGATTGTACAGCAAACAGATCAATCCCATGTACTTTCAAGGGCTGGAGAAAAGTGTTCGGTCCATGCCTGGGTTTCCTGAGAGGTCTGCATCTTGCTACCTGATTTAGTGATGCCTGCCCACAATATGACAAGAAAGGGGGATGAGAGTAACCCATCTTTAACATCAAAGAGAGTTCAGATAGGGATGATTAAAGCTAAAATTGTCAGGCCAGTTTTTATGATGAGGATGGGCCCACAACAGATGTGTAATTGAATTCCAGTTCCACTCCAGCGCCAATTCTCCGTATTCCTTTCCTGCTCTGCCTTGACTGTTCCAGGGAGTGTGCAGAGACCACAGGCAGTGCTGCACATGACACACATGTGATCTCTATGCATACAGACAGGCTTCTTGGGCAGTGCAGCTACACCCAGACTGCAACCTCAGGACAGAACAAAAAATAAACAGCATTGTAAAGGAGATACCAAGACCAGAAATGCCTGATGTTACTGTTCCACATCCACAAGGTTTGCATTACAGACTTGTTACACAATAGTTTCTGAACTTGCATAAGGTAAGGGAAACTTTTTTGTTTGCCCACAGCCTTCAGTGAATTAAAAATGTTGCCAGCATTTTATCCCCGTTCCTGTTAGACCTTTAAAGAAAATTATTTTTGCCCCTTTTTAATCACTATTTCAGATGAAAAACTTAAATACCTCTACAGTTCTTTATGGTACCATGTTTCTGTCTTTCATACCTCTGTGATGCTGCTTTCTTAATATACTCTGTCACCATACTGAAAAAAATGTCCATGGACAAATACTACTCAACAAAAACTGTTGTGGTAAAATAACTCAACAAAAACAGGTGAATTCAACTGCAGTAAGTTATCTTTTATCAATGTTGCCCTCACTATAACATGGTATCTTACATTTGGGTAACTTCTCAGGAATACAGAAATAAAGGTCTTCTAGACACTAAGTCTATAAGCGCATGTGACAAGGACCATTGCCTTCCTTGTGACTGCCAATGCATTTGAAATTATTGGACTTGTAAATAAGACATGGCAAAAAGACCAAAGTCGTCCAATACCTGACTGCATTGTGTCATCAGCTCTGAGGCAGGTGCTGAGGGACCTCAATAAAATGCTTGTGTAGAATTGTTTTCCTTATAATACAAACCACAAAAGTCAACTTATCCAGTGTAAAATCTCCTACAGGAGGCAATGAGAAATACCTTAATAACACCCAAATGAATAAGATGTGCATGGAAGCCTCTCATGGCTGTTTATTGATCCAGACACGGCATTGCCTAGAGACTTGCGACTCCTGTCTCACCCAGCTTGTGATTTTCCTTTTGCTCCCATCTTATCACAGAGGGTCAAAACAGACTTGAATTCAGCCTTTCAGGCCTGTGGGCACACAGGGGCATAATTTTCATGATTAACATCAGTTTCACTGTACATAGAAACCATTGAAAATGTGACAGAAATAACATAGCATGCTACTCTAAAGCAGTTCTTTCACTCAGATAACATTTTTAAATAAAGTGGTGTCTCCAATATTATATCATCCAATTTATTCTTTCTACTTCTACATCAAAGGAGTTCTCATTTAATCAAAACAATTCATAGCTGGCAAAGGTCTTTTGCTTCCTTCCTACCAAGCAGTTTAACATGCAGAAACTCCAAATGCCCTTTAAAATATACAGTGAAAGGAAAGAAAAACAATTCTATTTTTCTTCAGGAGTTCCCTGCTAAGGGAGTAGCCCAGCAAACAATTAGTTTTACATTTTCTTAGTCTTTGAGCTAGGTCTACCTCCCACCTGGGAATTAATCCTTCTTCTCCTCTATAAATATGCACCAGGTGGCTCAGGAGGGCCTTAGGAAGGCACTGAGTACTCCTTTGCAAAACCTACTGTCTCTGAACTCTTCTTCCAGAAACTACCTTAAGGCTGTGTGGGAGACTACGTAGGATTAAAATACTGCAAGCTAGTAAACTATGTTGTGAATGGATATTCAGGGAAAGATTCTTACATAGCTATGTAGTTACACTGTTAACAGAAATGGAAAAACAAAAGTAAATGTTTTACTGACCTGAAGGCAAACAGGTCTTCTTCTGCATATACAGAAGGAATAAAGACATAGTACAAAAAGGCATCAGCCAATTTTCATAGTACAACTGCACTCAGGAAGAAAACAGACAAGGGAACAGAGGCAGACAGCCTATTCTTCCAAGCTCACTTCTTCCAAAGGAACAGCATGCTATTTGCATGCAAACCCTGTACTTGCTTTCCTTCTCTTAGCAAGGCTTTTTTATTTCTTTAATTGTAGCACTATTGCTAAGGCAATTTTCCTCAACTATTTGTATATGTCTAAAACTAGTGTCTTTTATCAAATATCAAATATCATAATATCAAATTCCTACCAGGATCACAGCGAGGGAAGATAAGGTTTCAGGTTTAACTGGAGGTGCAGGCATATGGGAGAGCGTAAATACATCTGCTGCAGTGTTGTTACGGCTTGCCACAAGTTAGCTCAGCCTTCCTGTTCCTTATTGTAGGCATGGAAGGAACAGAACCTCAAAAGTTTTTAGTGTCTCTGCAACATAGGAGCAAGAAGACTCCAGTTTTCAGTTTGTTAAAATGCAGCCAAAAGTTGTGTACAGTTGGCAAACCCTGAAAAGATGGATATCACTCATGCAAAATGTAATGGCTAATTAATTTTTTACTAGTATCATGCAACCACATAAGGGGTTCCTCTTTCCTACTATATCTACCTTCAATAAACTGGCCTAAACCCAGCATCAGTTTTAAGACTTTTTAATGGAAAAGAACAAAACAGAATGAAACTTTAGAGTGCTGCTTTAAAAAAAAAAAAACACAGTGCACCGTACAGTCTGACTTAAAATTTCTCAATGGCAAGTACTGTGATTCTGAAAAACTCTGCTTTTTCTTTTCAGTATCTGAATTTCAAAATTCTTGATCACAAATTCTTTCAAAAATGGATATTACCTTTCAAAAGCATTAACCAACTCTCATTAATAACATTAACCTAATGAGCCAAAGTGGAAATTATTTTTCTGAATACTCTTGCTTTAATAGCTGAAGAAAGCATGTAATTGTTATTCATTCATTCTCTTCTTTGCACCAACTGGTTTGAAACAAGTACATGCCTGCTTACACTTCACAGTTTTTCAATCCTGTTCACAGACATTTATATACATATACAAACCACATTAACAGGTAACAATGTACGCAAGTACTTCCTACACACTCCTTAGTAAAATGCTTCCCTCTTTAGGTGGAGGAGAAGGGGAGAATTGCTGTGACAAGAAAAAACCTGAACAAACAAAAAAAGGCAGCTTGGATGATGCTGTGTTTCAGATGTAAGAGGGATATGGGTCACAGAGCTTACGTGCAGGTAAAAGTTTCCCAAAAGTTAAGAATGCTTTGAGAACAGGCCAAGGAGGTTCATATCTGAACTTCCTCAATGCTCATAAATTTTAGAATCAATAGTGTGGGAATGGTCCATTTTGCTTTAGTACCTTCATAGGCACTATGTATCACATGACAAATAGGACACTACTGCATGCTCACACCTTTCAGAAACAAGCCTTAAGGCAGAATAAGTAGTTGTCCAGTTGCCCATACAGTAAAATTTAACCACAGGATTTTCTATTTCTCAATGTTTTTTTAACATGAGTTCTCATTCCCAAAGTTACTCAGAGCTGGCCATTTTATCAAGTAACCTGTGCTCTATCAGACTTGCAGATGGTGACCTCTAAACACAGCATGAAGCATTTTGATCTGTTACTCCACTTATCCTTACAGCCTGGTGAGAGTGCTAAGGGGAACCATTAACTGAAAAGGTGTAAGGTCACTGCAGAACTGAAAAAGAACCACTCTGAAACTTGTATCAGAGAAACATCATGCTTAGTCACAAGAAATTCCTTCAACGTGCACGTGACATTTGCTGTGACATTTACCCCTTGGATTCATATTAAGAATGAGGCTGACATTCCAGAAACTCTCTCCAGTTTAATCCATCGCAAAAAAACTTGTTCAGGAGGGACCAAAACATTTTTTCAAAGTCTTTGCCTGGCACAGCACAAGGGAAAAACGAAAAAAAAAAAAAAAAAAAATCTAAATCACAGTCTTAAAGGTCACTACTCCCATCTTGTGGCTGATGAAGAAAATGCACGTATCCAAACAAAAATGAAAAAATGATCGTTTCATGCAGTTTATAAACAAGAATTTACTTGAATGTAATTTTTCTTCCATGTCGTAGTTAAATTTGGATCCTAGAGCTGCCAACGTTCTGTTCAAAGAAGGAAGGATGTGGAATTTTTTTCATCCACACTTAACCAGAAGACATGGACTTTCTGTAGCAAATTCCTAATTGCAGGAAGTTGAGAGGATGAAATCCGCTTCTGGCTTCTGAAAGAAGGCAGGGATGTGATGAAAGTCCATAAGCCAGTGGGGCAGCAGGTAGTACTAGCAGTTAAGGATACATGATGGAGCTAAAAGAAGCAATTCATTCATGGCACCTGGATGCAATTGATACAACTCTGATTCCTGAAATTCTGTAAGCCTCAGAAATGCCGACAAGCCTTGTTTTTCCTAGGTTTTCCAAAGGATTTTCTTCTTGATTTGTTAGCTGTCTGCATAAGGCTGAAGTGAAGAGCTTGTGACTGCTGTGCGTCATTAAAAGTTCTGTACAGGTCCTATGTTAGGTACCCATATATCCTACTTACTTACACAAATCATTGCTGAACAAATTGTTTACTCTGTCACTTCATTGTGTCTATACAAGTCCTAAAATAGTATGTATGCTGATCTTAGATTAGCATTTCAAAGTAAAAATAGCGCTAATTTATAACATGTGTTAATGCCAACACCAATGTGAGAGTGCGTAAGCTCTCTTTGGAAGACACTGACACTGACCTATTTCCTTTAATATTTGGACATAGCCAGTTCCTGGGAAATGCCCAACATACAGCTGCAGAAGATCATGCTCTCAGTCAAAACACAGCTGGAAGCGTGGTTGCAAAGTTGGAATGGATGACAATTACAGAGATGATGAGTCAGGTAGGATCATCTTAATGAGAAGAGTAAAATATGGAAGGAAAAAACTCTCTAAAGAAGCTTGAATATCATTTAAGTATGCTGCGTCACATCATAAAACTAAATAAATAGACTGGGAAAATTTAGGGAGCTTTAAGGTTCTAGCTTACAAACACTACGCTTTGTTCTTACCTACCTCCCCAGGTGACTGAAATGAGACCAAGGCCCAGTCTATTGACTTAGAAATGGGACTACATGGAAATCTGTGAACCGTGCATGTAGTAAAGGGTTCTGTCTCACCAAAGGTGAAAGGATGAAACACAGCGAGCTCTCCTGCAGGGTAACAGCATTGACAGCAGGTGAACCTGGCCTTGAGAGCAAGGTCATTGCTCAACAGACATGGTAGATGTAGCATTTTAAAAGCAGAAGATTCATGAAGAGCATTTTCAAAGACAACAACAATCACTCAGGAGGGCCCTAATTGTTTGCTAACAAGCCTGCTGGCAAAATGTCTCATCAGAAGTGCTCAGCTAAGGTTCATAACCCAGGAATTACAACTCCTCAAGTGAATGGAGTTATCTGTCTGCAAATTTGCTCATAAACCTCCAAAGCAGTGTAAATTTATGAAGGATCACAAGACTGAAGTCAGGGCATGTGAGCCTCATATGAATAAAATACCTTATTCATAGGATACAGACTGTAAGAAGGGAGAAAAGACACAAGAAGAGCAGCAACAATAACATCTTCAACTCTACACTACTCTCTAAGCACACAGGACAGTACACCTTAACGGGATTAGCAATTTTGGCTAGTGTTTCAATTTGTTGGTATGTTTCAGTGTGAGTAAAAAAAGCCCCCCTTTGAGGCAGAAGTTGTCCAGTGCTTATTGAATAACTGAACATTGCCTGATAACAACTGAACCAGGCATGAGGGATGTTTACCATATCTAAACATGAGTGAGGGGTGTACCCTTCCAGTATGAAGATGAAACATATGCTGGGTTGTATTAACAACAGTGTGGCCAACAAACTGATGGAAGTGACCACGCTGCTGTACTAGACACTTGTGAAGCTGCATGTGGAATACTGGGGTTAGTTTTAGACACTTTACCCTGTACAAAAGAGACACTGATAGACCTGAGAGAATCTAGAAGAGAGCCAGCCATTAAGACAATCAGTGACCTGAGAACACGCTGTTAGAGAAGCTGAAGAGACTTTGTGTGTGTGTGCCTGAGGAAGAGGAGACCTACTTGCAGATTCCACTACTGGAAGGTGCATTCTAGCCTTCTCTTCTGAAAATGCACAAGAAAAAGAGGTAACAGTCAGAAAGTGCAACAAGAGAAATTGTAACTGTATATGAAGGAAAAATTCTTCTTGATAGAGCTGAAGAACTGGAAGAGGTTGCTTGGAGAAGGTGTGAAACATCCATTCTTGGAGGTCATAAAGCTCAACTGGACAAGGCCTTGAGCAACCTGATCTAACCTTAGCACTAGTCCTATGCTGAGCAAGAGCCTAAAGTCACAAGAGTCTTGCACTGAGTCTCACGTTGAGGCCTGATGTGAGTCCTGCACTGAGCAGGAAGCCAAAGTAGAAGAGCTGCAGAGGTCCTTTTCCTGTAAGTTCTTCTATGACTGCACACTTTAAGAGCTTAGGCATAATTTTATAAGGGATACTTTAAATACAATAGAGCTAAACTTATATCAGGAATTGATTTGTCTACAATACAGATACAGCATTCTCAAAGGCAGTTTGCACAGCTTCTCTGCCAGTCTGGCCTAGTCTCACATAAGATCATCAGAAATCACGTCAACTGTGTCCCAATCCAACATGATAAGCTTAGTCCAATGTGATAGATGTCAAAGATAAACTGAGGATAATAATTTACTTGCTGACTACACACTAAGAATGCTACCTTAACATTTAAAAACTGTTATAGTGGTCAGCAGAACTATTGGAGCTTTGTTTCAGAATTTGTGTTCTTTGTTCCTTCATATTATTCAACACACGTCTTCAATATCCGCACCATGGAAAGAATCACCACTACTGAGTCTGGTCTGAAGGACTAGCCGGCAGCCATCTGTTGCCAAATAAAATCTGCAACAGCTGAGTTCTGCCTCCACTTTGTTCTGGGAACATAATGACCTGTGTTCCACTCCCCCATCCAGCTTCTGTGTTTGTAAAATTTATAGAAACATACTTACTGTTGCGACTTCTTCCCTCCTCTAAATATGATTGAAATTAGCCAGCAATTTCAAATCCTACGGTGTACCAGCAAACTGTTGATTACATCAGCCTTGTTTTCTAGGCTCAATAAAAATATTCATATTAATATATATTTATTAATTTTAATCACAGCTTTCATGCAATAGAGGCAGGTAAAAGACAGCTGAGAAGAAATTCTGACCATGAATTTTCTTCCCATTAGAAATCAGAACAAAAAATAATTCTACCATTCAACAGAATTTTTTAAAATGTTACTTTGGGTCAGACAAGCTGTTTTACGGCCTGTCATTTAATTCAAGTGACAAGTAATTTAAACTGAATAAGACTGTGTTTCATTTGCACATAGCTGGGAAATACTAAAAGACCAGAAAAAAGTCAGAACACTTTATCCCCCTTCAAGCAATTTTTACAAAATTTTTCTCAGATTAATATATTCCTGTAGAAAACACAGATTTTGATTAAAAGTTCTTCCCATAGAAAACTTTACATCAGAAAAATATTGTGCAATTATAATGTGCCACAGATAAATATATCTTTTAGGATGTAACTCTTGTTAGATGTAGTAAGCATGCTACCTCTGTAACAGCGCAATAGATACAACGGTCTTTAGCCTGAGGCAGTTCCTGAAGTCGTATCTTCAAAATTCATGTGCATGACTCTCTACTGCAGCTATTGTTGAAATATAGATGCTAAGTGGGGATATACATAATAACCAAATTAGCACACGACTGCTTCCTACAAGTACAGAATTCCAAAAGGTTTCCTGCTTGCTGAATTAAGTTACTAACTTCTTATGCCAAGAAGAGAAATTTAATTTAACTGCTAAGTAATACCATACGGTTTCAGATCTTCAAGTTCAACATGAATTCTACATTACTAAACAGGAGTATTGATACTGATGCACAGTGTTAAAATAACTGTATTACAAAAGGTTACACCGATCACTAGAGCAATATTGTGCTTCCATGCAAAACATGGTAGCAAACCTGATCCAGCCACCCGCCTTTTGCTCATCAGCTACAAAATCAGGGTCTTAATCATTCAAAGAAAAAGGTCTGGGTTTGGTGAAATCTTCATGTCTATGTTCTCCTCATGTGGGTATTTTTATTTTGGTTTTATCTGGGTAATTTTCCCCAGAGGAGGAAGGAAGTATATTTAGCAGAAATTGAACTGAAAACTGGCAGTCTTTCCTGCTCCCCAGCATGCCACTGGGGATTTTCAGACCTGTTCACTGTTTGGCCTGACACCTCAGAAAAAATTAATTATGAAACTGTATGCCCATTTGCCTATCTGAGACAGGACATTTTGGGTGCTGAGAGTGTGGAGTAGTATGCCATACCTGCCTCTTTCATAATCACACTAGACCAGTGTTCACTACATGAAGAGGCTTCAGTCCATCAGAAGTTTGATATCCAGCAACTCATATTTAAGTACGCCACTCACAATGGCAGAGTATCAACAACAAACATGGAAGTAGTTTTCCATCACACAAAGCTTATAGTCTACTAATGAAGAAATTTCTTGGAAAATGTGAAGCCTTCAGGCAACCTACATAACTGAAATGAGTACCCGAAGCGGGTGGCATCCTAACAGTCAACTGCTGGGTATTTTAGATTTGTTTTCTTACCAAGTCACGGCTGTAATATTTCTTTCCCCTTTTGTTTTTTGACAGATATATAAATTTTGCTTTTCACCTTCATGGCTTTGCGTTTGTTAACAGTAACGAAAACTGAAACAAAATCTTTCAGGTGTGACTCATTTAACCTCACTTCAGATTTCTGTAACATAGATTTCACATGTGAGCATATCCATTTAGACTCTTAATACACTCAGTGAAGAGAAACAGATACTTTAAGACATGATTCATCTGACCAGTTGTAGACACCTATTTCAGAATGATATTAACCACGGCATTCCTCTGTGGTCATTTCACAGAGCATAGCGTAGCTTAGGTGCAAATACATCTAACTGTACCAAGATGAACCCTTCACGCTAAGGAAACTTTGGCTAATAGTTTCCATTATTCGTGTGAACATAATGTTATTCTTGGGCTGAGTAATTTTACATTATTCAATGTAGTAATGAGGCTATTATCATACACTAAATATTTGTTTTTATTACTGCCTAACTGAGACTTTGAACTGAAAAAATGACAGCTTGTAATGTTCTACCCTTACGCCATGTGTGGGTGATCATACTGTGTAATTTCTGCATTGTTATTAATTGTGTTTATGGCAGTGCCTATGTAGGAACAAAAACAGGACCATCCATAGTGAAAAAGACAGTCTATAAACACCACCTCCACACAAACAAGACAAGTGAAAAGCTGGAGAAAAACAAGTAAATACACATAATATGCACTGTAACACTGCAGACTGCGTACACACAGTACAGTTCACTTGTTAGGTACAGAAGGGAGAACCTAGACAAGAGAAGGTGGACTAAACAGATGAGAAGGAAGGTATGAAGGGACTGAATCACCTAGCTGACATAGTCAAAGGAAAAAGCAACTAGTCAGAACTCTAGAAAACACTGTGAAGAACAGTTTCTGCTCTGTTTAACCTATGTTAACAGTTGGTTTGCCACCTTCATTTTCTGCTTGGCTCCTCCCTGCTGTTTCTTTCCAATATCTTATCTGCCAGACAGACAGCACTGTTTGCGTCCCGATTTCACAATGATGTCCAAGACTGCCCAGACAACACTGTATCTGAGTCTACGATATTCCAGAGCAGTGGGATGGAACCATCCGGTCCCCATTTCAGCTTTTTCGTCCCAAGCTCTGCAGTGCAGCCTCACCAATTCCAGCAGCCACTTGCACAGATTTGGTCTTTAATTTCAGAGCACATCATAAAATGACCAAAACTCAAAAAGAATCATAGAATTCTAAAATCACAGAATGGTTTGGGTTGCAAGGGACCTGAAAGACCTTCTAGTTCAAACCCTCCTGCCATGGGCAGGGACATCTTCCACTAGAGGTTGCTCAAAGCTCCATCCAACCTGGCCTTAAACACTTCCAGGGAGGGGGCAGACACAGCTTCTCTGGGATACCTGTGCCAGTGTCTCACCACACTCATACTAAAGAATTTCTTTCTTATATCTAATATAAATCTATACTCTTTCAGTTTAAAGCTGTTACCCCTTGTCCTGTCACTCCATTCCCTTGTAAAAAGTCCTTCTCCAGCTTTTTTGTAGGCTCCCTTCAGGTACTGGAAAGCTGCTATAAGGTCTTCCCGGAATGTTCTCTTCTCCGGGCTGGACAGGCCCAACTCTCTCAGCCTTTCCTCATAGAAGAGGTGTTCCAGCCCTTGGATCATTTTTGTGGCCCTCCTCTGGACCCGCTCCAACAGGTCCATGTCTTTCCTGTGCTGAGGGCT
>Ga0065711_1000699_pt1 | contig 70447 bp, 36 predicted proteins | sample Hoacrofraction12_FD_59098 | JGI IMG/M metagenome (GOLD analysis project Ga0065711, IMG submission 59098) | Hoatzin crop microbial communities from Cojedes, Venezuela - Epithelial fraction 12 v2 (version 2) | ecosystem: Host-associated > Birds > Digestive system > Esophagus > Crop | place... | reverse complement strand
TTTTTTTTTTTTTTTTTTTTTTTTTTTTGAGAGGAAGAACAACTCATCTGTCTTTTGTCTTGTTCTTCTGAAAACAGTGGGCTGTATTTATCATTCGCCCAGCATGCAGAATGCAGTTGAAACGGATCCTTCTGCCGGCTGTGCAATGGGAGAACGCCAGGCAGAAGGGTGAACCGGGGGTGGGGGTCTGTCACAGTGTCCTGGGGAGACCGTGATGGATGGTGTGTGAACAACACCTTAGCTCATGTTGATAGGCGAATGTGAAATTGAACACATTAACACAGAGCTTTTAACAACAACAAGATTTATTTATTGGACTGTTTAGGAGTTTATGCGTTTCCACATCTTATTTCTTAATATATAGCAAATGCTCTTTACCACTGTCATTACTGAAAAGGGTGACATACTTTTTCATGAGTATTATCTCTGTTACTTTGATCTGTGCTTTTCTAGACCACTGTTTGTGATCCTCCAGGCCTTGACATGTTAAACGACAGCAGAAGTAATTTTCTGTTTAATGTTACAGCAGCCTTGTGGTTGTGCAACAGTTATAGTTACATTTTTCCACAATACCTTCTCAAAGCCTAGCTATTTTTCACAGTGATTTGGTGTTGTGCCGGTTGTGCTGCAGCTGCATTTGCGTAGTTACTGCCCACGGTAGAGGCACCACTTGCTGGCTGTCGTGAGTGAGTCGTGCCACGGGTGGGTCCGGGTGTGCAAGGCAGCAGTGCTGGTGTCGGAGAAGGACGCACCTCGACGGAGGTGCAGAGCGCACAGGTTTGGGTACAGCTTGCGGTCTGTGGTTCCACAGACCCACTCAGTTTGTTGTTAATACAGTAATAATCAAGTTGAGCCTTAACTTGCAGACCACTCTCCAGATTAATGACAGGCTGTCTATAAATCAGTACAGTCTTGGAGAGGGCACTCTCGTTTTCTGGGGGATCTTTGCTTTTTGTTGTATGAACATAGTGCACTGATTGTGGTAGAGAACTGGTTTGAGTTTCCTTACTGTTTGTGTAAATGCAGTTGATAGCATGATGAACTTAACTCTGCAGAGGAAAAATGTTTAATGTCACTTGAACTTCTGACTTCTTTATCTGGTCTCTATGTGCATGTACTTTCATCGCAAGCTTATTTCATGAGGCAAAAAATCCAGAATTTTTACTGGAAATGTAACCCTGATAGACTTTTGCGAAAATGTTACCAAGAAATTCTTCTGCAAATCCGTAAGATCTAACTTGATCTCAAGGCTCACAGCTGCCTGAATAAGCAAACGTTCATTCTGAACTTTGTGTTCTAAATCAATATGTCTATCCATCTGTCTTCACAGAAAATGCTGTATTTTTGTACAATCAGTTGATAGAAGATGCATTTAACCTTTGTCATTCATGTTCTGGTAGTTTCTGACACAAGTAGACAAAAAGCATTTTAGGGATGAAAATGTGTGCTGCTTGGAGTTCTGCTGATTTTACAGCCATTGAATGCCAGAGAGAAGCGAACAAGGAACAACTCGGAGCTCTCGCTTTTTTAGCTAGTCATGCGTGCTGCCAGGGCAGAGAGAGGTGAATTGCCATGTCAAGACCCAGGGAGTCGAGTCAATGATTTCACCCACGTGCTTCGTTCATCCTATTTGCGTGGTTTCCTGATGTTAAATACTAGTATTTATTTCAAACATGAAGTATCTGTGCTATAAACAACGCAAGGAAATGCTGTTATCTCCTGTAAAATGCAATATATCTCTCCTATAACTTGAAAGAGAGCTGTCTGGTCAAAAAAACAAAAAAAAAACCAAAAAAAAAACCAAAACCCAAACAACAAACCAAACCAAACAGTGGAAATGATTACCAGAAACTCATTTATTATTTATTCTCCAAAACACTTCTTGTGGACTATTATTGGTAGGACAGTCTTCCCATAGTTCTGAGATTGACAAGTTTTAGCCCTGTGGTGTTCTTTCAATTTGTTCACACAGTAAGAAAAAACAATGCAGAGAGCGATGTCTGTCATACTTGTGAACTGTTTAAATAGACATTGTTCCTATTTGCACTAGATCTAACAAAATATTTAGTTAGCAATGCTAATAAATATTTTTTCATTGTTTTCTAGGGTCCTTTAGAAAATGATTTGGTAGTACATGTGGCCCTGATCGCAGAAAGTCAGCGGTATGTATTTACTTTTATTAAGAATGTATCTATTAACAAAGTGTTGAACAATAGACATCTTAAATTTGCTAAAGGGCTTCAATGAACTGTAGAATATAATACTGCTACTTGTGTATCTGCTGCCAAGATGATTGTTAAAGCTAAGACTATTCTGTGATTTGTCATTAAATTTATCATTATTTCATTCGTAGCCTACAAGTTTTTCTGAACACATATGGAATCCAAACTCAGACCCCCCAGCAGGTGGAACCAATTCAGATATGGGCTCAGAAAGAACTTGTCAAAGTAAGGAATTCTGCTTTTAAAATTATTTATCTACCTATAAATTTCTTTGGTAACAATAGGAATTAATATCAAGCTATTAGACTTGTATCTCCTTAAGCTAGTTATCTACCTTTTGTGTTACTCAGTTGCAAGGTGTGCTGACGCTGGTCCGTTAGACGTGCCTAGTTAGAGCTTTCAGTGACAACCTGAAGCCTGGGTGTTCTGTATTATCTGATTAGGCTTATCCCCTGGGCCACTTTCAAATAATGAATGAATGAATAACAACTTTTTAATAACATCAGTAGCACAGTAGACCAAGTGAAACCAATGGAGAAACACAGAAATGAGCAATAGTCAAAGAAATGGATTAAGGCAGTAGGCATAAACCATCACATACCTTCATAGCCCCTGTAACAGGCTTTATACAGTCTTCTGTAACTGTTTTTTCAGACGTCCTTTGAGTTGACGAGATCCAGGAAGTTTGGTGTTTCAGCCATTGTTGGTCTACCCCTTTTACTCACCACATTTAAAAATCTACGGTCAAAAATCACTTGCGTGAAGTATGTCTTCAGAATCCCCTTCATCCTCTGTGAAGGCTTCAGGTTCTCCTTTCCCTGTCCAGGCAGGTCGTCTCTGAAGGCAGTACCATAGCCTTTCGCTGGAAGGCCTGGCCCTCCTAGCCCTTGTCTGTGCTGCGCCTCGCTGGTGATGGCAGCCGAGATGCTGTCAGGGCCACGTGAAGTCAGCAGTCGAAGGTGAATGGCACCTGCAGACCGTACGGGTCTGTTTCAGCATTCTCGTAGCCCTGCCACAGGCTCCTCTTTGTCCAGGCGGTTTTAGTGCTTTATATATAGCACTTCGGTTACGCTGAATGTGTGCTTCAAGTGGTCCGCTGCTGTTTGTCCTGGAAATACATTGAGATATAAGAGACTCTGACAAATACCGACTGGAATGATAAATGCCTTGATCAGCATTTCTAGGTAAATTTATCAAAAGTCCTAATAAAAATCTGTATGATTACTGGGTGCCTGATTACCTCTACCTCTGATACACCTGGACCCCTCCTCTGAAAAAACCTTGAAACTAGTCCCACTGTACATAAACAAGCCTTAAGAAGCTGCAGGAAACTGTCGGACGAGTAAGCTGATCCAGAATCACAGACATGCACTTGATGTATTCCATACTGCACCACCTGGAGATTGCTCATGGATCAGGTCAGCCCTGAGCCGGTCAGGCAGCTGGACTAGGGGATCGCTGTAGGTCCCTTCCAGCTGCGATAGCCCGTTCTGTTCTAATGCAGTACATAAAGCTCTGGTCTAACTTTGCATTGTACAAATTCTCAGACAAGAGTCATGAATTCTGAATGTCTGGGGGAAGCATAATGGATGTGGTTAGTTTATCAGTCCTGAAGTTCCAGTTGTGGAATGAATCGCTACGTGAGTCTCTCCATCTGAAATCCAGATCATATGGCTCATGGCATCATCAGTGTCAGAAGTCCGGACATAGGAAAAAGTAAACCCAAAATAGAGAACGTAGCAACGTGTTTCGGGCGTTGTAAGTTTGTGAGGATAACTGATGTACCAAAGCCTTGCTACCTTACTCACAAAAACGCTTCCCCCCAGTGATGACTGCCAGTAACGCCTGAGACACCTTTAAACAGAGCGAAAAGAAATATCTGTGTTTACATTCAGCCTTGTTCATTTCTCAGCCCGGTTTTGCTCACTAGTTTTCTTTATAATATATTTCAAAATGGATTCTCTCTGACTGTATTTGTCCTGAAATTCTGTACCGGAAATTTTGGTTTAACGAATAGATACTCTATAAATTTACTATAGATGTATCTATCATCTCACTCAGTCATCCATCATTTCTTTCATCTCCCTGACAAAAAGATGGGACCTTCATTAAGTTTTATTATTATCAGTTACATTCCTAGCTATGACAACTTTTGTGTTAGGATTTATTTTTCAAAAGCTGGTGAGACATCTGGCAATTCTGACAATTTCTTTATACTCACGATGGGTAGGTACATCGGCCTCATCAAAATTTACCTTTAAAGAGAACGGCATGGAAATATTAAATTGCCTGATGCAATCCTCTTTCCTAGTGGGCTTCCAGAAAAGGCTACGCTACAGCTGTGAAGCTGAAGCAATGAAAACGTTTGGGACATGATGAGAACTGAGGTTTGATCTCTGGGCTTACACAAGAAAATGGTACAAACCAAGCAGCAAGCAAACAAAGGACTCTGGCAGTATTTGTTGTTCTTTGGGGGGAGGGGGGAAAGCTAGTGCTGGAACAATTATCTGTGGTTTTGGGAAAAGAGGGTTGATCCATAAGAATGCGGATCTCAATATTTCCTATTCCGATGCTGTAAATTCACAGCTGTGTTTAATGAGAAACTTTTCAACTGGTCTAGTGGCACATGATAACCAGTTTAAACCTCTAGACTTATAAACAGGGATGTGTCCAAAAAGTGATGTCAAAAGAAACAAAGGGATGAGGGAAAGACATGGATTCAGGAAAACCGGGGACTGAAAGTAGGACTGGGTGCCGTGTTAACAGATCCACAAAGTCTAGGGGGGAAATGAAAAGAGGAAGATGATGAAAACAAGAAAATGACACAAGATGCATGCAGTATATAGGAAGAAAGTATCTTTGTAGTGGAAGTAGAGTACAGGAGAACAGCAGAATTCTCCATAGGCAGAGACTGATACCAGACAGAATTGCTCAGGAACAGATGGTGTGAAAGACCACACCAGTTTGGTTCATGCTCATAAATCAACCCAACAGTCCAGTCTGCTTTCGCAGCCGTTTCTTGCTATTAGCAGCTTGAATCTTCCAGAGTTGAAGGGCATTTTGATCCAAAAAAACCTGCTTGAGGCAGCTGGCGTTGCATGAAACGGTGCTTTTGTTCAGTGACTCTGGTGCTGGATCTGAACTGACCTTTTGACCGTAACAGATCAGATGGAAAGCTCCTACGAGAAGATGAAACTGCTTCTAGCAAAATGAAGGCCCTTTCCTTTTAGTGTTAAATTATAATATCTACTGCCATTTTTCTAGGCCCCATTACTTACTGCGAAAAGGGGTTCAACATTGGTTTGGTTTTGTTATGTATAGATGGGTTATTTAAAGCTGGTAGTGTTTTGGTGTATCCATTCCTTTCCCACTCGAATATGGTTGCTTAGTCTGGATGAACAGGTGATTGAGGTAATTCTGTTTATTTTCTTTTTAAAATAGTTTTCGGTATTAATGCAGAAACAGTATCAGGACGGCCCCAGGCTGACAGCAGTAAAAAGCTATTGAGTGTGATAGTTGTTCAAACGTTCACTTTCATTTGCTTCTGAATTCTCTTCCTATAACATACAGAAAGATTGAGCTTAGGAAAATGTTCTGAATTCTGAATGTTCTGAAGTTTTAGCAGTGGGGGTTCCTTAGCTAAACCAGCCCGAATAAGGAGAACGTTACACCTTTCAGTCTGGTTTAATTGATACTTGTATACTGTTATGCTCACAGCTTAGTTGGGTTTTTTTATGGTTTTATTCTCATACACTGTAATAAAAGAAGATTATTTCTTTCATATGAAAGTCTTACAAAATTATATTAGTTGAAGTAATACTATGCATACATAATTTAACTCGTGTAAGAATCAAGCAATGAATAATGAGATAATTCCCCCGTGCTTGTGTTGTTAATGCATTAATTCTGCAGGCCTTTACTAAAATTAGAATAAAAGTCTTTGAAGAGTTCCTATAGTACAATTTTACCTTTGTGTCCACATCAGAAAAGCATTACAGAAGGAAAATTGGCCAGATGCAAATGATCCTTGAAAAAATGATCCTTTAAAAAATTATTTCAATTTGCAGTTTGAAGATTTTTAAAATATTTTAATTACATAGACTAGAAAAATAGTAGGAGTAAGAAGGTAAACTAAGATGTAATATAGGAAACAACAAGTTGTAGCTGAATTTTGAAACTATGCAGCTAGGCAGGACTCCGGTGCTTTGCCCCAGCCCAAAGCTGCACCCATGTGTCTTCATCATAGCATCAGGATCCTGCCCGGCGCTCCTGCCTACCCGCGATGAAGACATATCTCTTTTAATGTAAACCACTACTAACTGTGTTTTCACCTTCATGAGTAAGGTGAAAATCCTTCACTCTCTCGAATTACTATCAGAAGGAGGGAAGGGGAACTGTTACACTGTATCTTCTGGGGCCGAGCACTGGGCTGCCAGAAGCGCTATCGGGGGGGTGGTCAGGGAGCAGGCTGCTTGGGCTGCCATTCCGGCACCGGCAGATTCCCCCTGCACTTACAGCGCTGGTTTCCCTCTGCTGTAAAGATACCTGTTGTTATCAAAAGAATTAAATTTGGTCTTTGAACTGTAAGTTTACCGAATCTAGTCTTCTCTCACTGTACTAATTGTTGTTATATAGATGTATGGTTAAAAAAAGGAAAAAACCCCAATAGAAGTAGTGACCACATTTTACAAATCTTGCATTCTCATTAAAGCAGAATGCACACAGCTTTCTATGTGAGACCCGGTAGGAGCCTAAGAAAGGCTCATCTATGGCTTTCCCTTGGTTTTCATGCTTCTTTCTCACAGGCTTTCTTCCATTTGGGAGTCAATGAAAAACTGGGATTATCTGGAAGACCAAACAGGCCTATAGGATGCCTTGGAACGTCAAAGGTTGTTGCAAGAAACTTCTATATTTTTGTTACTAATGTATATTTCAGATAAACATTGAATTAGTCTCTGAATTATTTTAAATAGAATTGAAATGTATTTTTCTTTTATGCATACATCATATTTCAAAGTCCTTGTAATGCATTTTGCTGTTATGAATGTGCGTGCTCTGCCTTACTATTAAGCTGTCGTATGCTCCTCGCCATCCAGTTGCAGTAATACTTGGCCAGAACAGGCCGAACGGTGATGACATGAGCTCCTTTAACTGAAGCAGAATCTAGATCCGCATAACTAATAGAAACCAGAGTACCTAAAATCAGATATGTAGGCTTTATCTTAAATATTTCAATTCAACTGTTCTACATTGCTTATTACTTTGATAGTTTCAAAATACCTTTTTTGCTTTCCAGCTACTTCAGTGCTTCCCATATTTAAAAAAAAAAGATTAATGGAAGCTTTCTCTCTCAACAGATTTATCGAATACTGGGAAAGACTGTAGTTTGCTACTCGATCATTTTTGATCTAAGTGATTTCTACATGTCTCAGGATGTTATGATGCTGATTGATGACATTAAGGTATTTATCTGTGACTTTTCCTTTCAGAAACTGACGAAAATAGAGTCTGTAGAAGAATGAACTGTGAAGTTTGACAAAATAGAAGAGTGAAAGGGGAAGACTGTATAGTGTGTATTCTTCTAATATAAAAACAAACTTGCAGTTTATGCTAGCAAGTGTATTAAGATGAATAGCCTGTCAGCCCAGTGTGAGTTCTGCTGACTGTCTGTCTCTGATGAAAAAACTCACCCAAAAGTGACTGGGAATGCTGTAGCGCAGCGAGCGAATTATCATTTGTTTCTTTGGGAAAACAAATGTTCCTGGCTGAAAAGTGGAACGAGGCTGGCTGTTTAAGGGAAATATTATTCGACTTTGCACAAATATTAACGTTGCCTGCCTTCCCTACGGCGGGCAGCGGCACAGAGTACCCCATGCTTGGGCAGCTGCTGCCCGTGCGTAGGCAGTGGCACTGGCTGTCCCGTGCCCATGGCTGTGCTTCCAGCCCGGCATTCCCGTGCACGCGCACTGGGTCATTCCACCTAGTTCAGGACTCCGCACTCGGTCGAGTGGTTTGGTCTCTCATCAGTCTCTGTGCTAGGAGTATTTTCAAAAAACCTGTGACATAGCAGCGCTTGAAAGCAGCTGAAATTCTGTGCAGAAATCTTAGTGATTTTCTAGCTCAGGATTTTTTAATCTGATGGTTTTTCAGTGCTGTTATTTTAAGATAGCTCTTCTGACATCTTGTACTGTGTATTCTGGTATGTTGTGCTTGGGTACTTTTTTTTTTTTTGACTACTAAATTATTTCTTACCTAGAATGCGCTGCAGTTCATTAAGCAGTACTGGAAAATGCATGGTCGTCCACTGTTTGTTGTGCTTATCCGTGAAGACAATATAAGGTAGGGAGAGATAAAAGCATCGTTTGAAGTGTGGTATTTACCTAATTGCAGCATTAATGGAGTTCTGTTTCACATTTCAGAGGGAGCAGATTCAATCCAGTATTAGATATGCTGGCAGCCTTCAGAAAGGGAATTGTTGGAGGAGTGAAAGTTCACGTTGACAGAGTACAGGTAGGACGTTTCTCCTGAATGTTGTGTTCTCACCTCCTAGCTCTGGTACATGTATTCGCACTACTTTTGTTTTTCATGTGACTTCTGAGTATTTTATTTAGTACCATAAAATTAAGGAGTCGAGAATCAAGACATTTGGTACAATTTTTGTTTTAGCTCAAAAAAACCATGGGTTTATTTTAATTCCTTTTGATGAGTTTTCTGAAAGTAATAATCTCCGTAGAGGATTTTCAGAAGGGAAGTGTTTTTTATGTTTGGCAATCTTGTGAAAATACCACCAAAGGATAAATCCGTGATGTCAAGCATTGAGGAATTTCTTTTGATTAGATAATCAACAAGGGAGAAAAAAGGTGCTTCACATATATTAAAAAAATCTTACAAGAACTAAGATCTAGTTTTAACATCTTTGCTGTTTGAATTAATCTTAAAACAGGAACATTGCTTCATTAAAATGTGAAAACTACTGAGTCAGGTACTGGTTTGAGATACTAGTATGTGCTAATTAATCTTAGTTTACACCTATTGAAGAACGCTGCTTCTTGTGCAAGAGAAGACCAAAGACACAGTTATCATTTCTTGTTCCCTAGAAAATCAGGAATTTGTAGAAGAGCTGGGTCATTTGTAAATGAAATACTCATAGCTGTATCTGTCAAATATTTATGTATTTCTACTGGTCACGGCTAGGTCACGTGGCCTCTCTTGTTCCCATTTACTTTTCCTATAGCAAATGCCATTACTGTCCATGGAGAACCTTTCATTTGTCAACAGTGTTTGTAGTTGTGGTGTGGTGTTTTGGGTTTGTTTTTCTTTTTAATTTAACTGCGATGACTTTCTTGCCTTGCATTTGCTTGAACTGATGTATTAGCAGGTGAGAAATTTCTCATTCTATGTACGTGGTCTTATTTTAAGCACTACACTGTTACAGTTGTCAGGGAGTGAACTTCCCCTTCTGTACTCACTGAACTTCAGGAAAGTTTTGTGGTTTTTTTTTTTGGAAGTAATTAATTGGTAGTTCTAAAGTATTTAAGATAGTGATAGTCATTGGTCTCTGCTTTATTTCTTATCCATTAAAAAGAGTACATGGCAAAACTACAAATGTTTATTTGGCTTTAAGGCACCTTAACAAAAATAAAAGGCAAAAGTGTATGAGCTATGATGTTTTACAGTTGTACTGTGAGCACCCTGAGGCTTCGTCTGTTACCTACAGCCATGGTTTACTGTTGAAAATAGTTTAAGATGTGGTTAAGTGACCCGACGCCTGGCCTCTGCTAAGCAGCAGTCGTGTTCCCTGCTGGCGGTGGGTCAGGCAGGCACGGGAGCTGGCAGAGGAGCCACGCGGGCAGGAGGGACGGAGGGGAGGGAGGATTGCTGTCCGCCTGGCTCCGGCTGTCTTGTGGTGCCAGATAAGGCTGCAGTTATTTGAATTACTGGTGATGGGTCCAGCACGGGCAGTTTCTGCCCTCCCAGGTTTGTCGCTGCCCTTGCTTTAGTTCGGCTGATGAATTTGTGTCCAACCCCCCTGTAACCCAAAACTGCAGAATGATCAGGTCTGAAAGCGAAGCAAAACCAGATTTGGTTAGTGACAGTCAGTATTGCAGAAGCAAAGAGCTGGTGGCTTTTGTAGATCAACAGAGCAGGTCGAGTCATGTGCAGAAATCTCTTCCAATGGCTTTGCCTTAGAGAGACTCATTAGCGTAACAAGGCCCTAATACAATACTTGATTAAACACAGTTGCATACTTGCTGAGTCCTCCTGTAGATTTAATGAAATCACAAGTATGCCTTGTACTCTTCCCAGAGACAAATTCTTACCACATCCATAAATACAATGTGCTAACTTCCCTGTTAGTCAGCACAACATGTTTAATTATGTTGCAGCATATTAGTTATTAACTGTAAGATTTAATTACCATTAGGCCATAAGCTAAGGATATAAAAACTTGTTTGGGTCAAATGGAAATTGTCCTGCGTCTCTTACTGTTAACGTCCCTTTCTCTTTTGCAGCTTTCCAAAGCCTTTACGGCTTTCTTTTACCCATTTTATAAATGAATGGTAGATGCTGGTGATCAGTGTGTTCACTGGTGAAACGTGGGGTGCCTCCTCCATCAGTTTAACTATAATCTCTCCATCTTACTGCACAGTTGTCACATTTTGGAAACAGCCTTGTTTCATATGGGGGAGGGCTTGGGACAGTGAGAAGGGACATGTCTAATTTGCGGTGTTTTCTTAAACAATCAGTCTATTCCAACAAAATATATATTGAAACTTTGGGAATTGTGTTCAGCTGCTTCACTTAGAGGCATATGTGTAAACGCGCCTAGAGGCAGAGTGTATTGTCTCTAATTGGGTGAATGCTCTTTTTTTCTTATAAAATATACAAAATGTAATTTCATTTAAAAACGTCTATGCTGAGAAGTATTGTAGTCCTATTTTCACCTTTATGGCTTGTTTCCCTTGTCGTCATGTGTTCAAGCTGATACACAAGTCAGAGAATGAATGACACCAGCAATAAAAGCAAAGCATTTTTTTTATATTCAATCATTCCACACTGTAACAGATCAATATTTTACTGCAACTTGTGTACAATGAAAATGGAATTTTAAAGTTCACAATACGTACTCCATTTTATTTAGCTAATGAGAACCATCAAAAAGCAGTCTTAAGAATGCTGTGGTACAGTACATTTCCTCTAGGAGTATATAAATAGGACATTCATATACATTTGGAGTGATTGAATTGTCATGACTACATCAGATAAATGCAACATTGAATTTCAGGTATGTAAATATTCTGAGACAGAAGTATCTGTAAGGCACATTTGATGTGCAAGCTTCGGGCAGGCAGGTTTGGATGAAGCAATGACCACAGAGTAGGAAAGCTGTTGCGTTGTGTTTTCCTCTAACATCAGGGAGACTGATGGGAAAGCGAGCCATCCTTCAGCAGTCCCCGGAACAATGAGTGGTGTGATCCAGCACACGGGCATCGTGCAGGGCTCTGAGGAAGGCAGGTCCTTATCTCGGGTGTTTTCATCACACCTGTTCCGTTAAACTGTACAGTGCAGGCAAAGGAACATCAGAACGCCAGGCAAAAAGAGACAGCAGCCCCCAGAGGCTTCCACTGTCTCAAGCGAGATCTTAAGAAAGAGGAAAACTATTCTGAAAGTGTAAAGATATTTGGAACTGTACATAAATAAACTACTTTCTCTGTGGAGACCACCAGCAACATATTGAGATTCAAAAGACAGCTATATAGTTATGTACATTTCTGCATCTTTTTTAATTTTTTCAATTTTTCATTTCAGACATTAATATCCGGAGCCGTTGTCGAACAACTTGACTTCCTAAGAATCGCTGAAACAGAAGAGTAAGGCTATGTGTAAATAATAATGATGTAGTATTTGATAATTAAAATATTTTCTGAACTATGAAAAAATTAAATGTTATTTTTCAGGGCTCCTATATTTAAGAGTTTGGAGGAGTTGGAGCTTCCAAAACATTCAAAAGTCAAGAGACAGTCTAGTACTCCAAATGCTCCTGAACTTGAGCAGCAACCAGATGTAAACATTAATGACTGGAAAAACAAGTCAACATATGAGATCCTGCAGAAACTTAATGTAAGAAAACTCTATAATGATACAGTGTAACTTCATTCTCATGAAATGAGAAATTATGTGCTGGTATTCTTTTTAACAGCGGCCTGCCTAGATCAACATGATTAGTATCACGGTTCAATGTTAACACTATAGCTAGTAACATAAAATGTCTGATGTTCCTCTTCACACCTGGGGAATCTTCCTCTTGACAGTCCCTGATCTTACCAGCACAGAACTTGCTGGCCCTTCATGCTGTAACTGCTGGCTTCCATTTCTCCCAGCTGCCCCAGTCTTCTGGTAATAAATGACCGTCTAAAAGGGGATCCATTTGTCATGTGTCTTATGAAGAGATATTTTATTGCCAGACTAAAATTCAAAAGACTTCAACAGCTGGTATTCACTCTGCTAGACTCTTCACTTCTTAATGTCACCAAGGGCAAGTTCCAAGCTGACATTTTTCATGCATCTAGAAGAAAATTACCAGTGACTCTTTCTAGGTCCAGTGTTCCGTAGGCACACCCAAAGTACTCCGCTTGGTTCCCTATGTCATTACAAGCATCTCTGCTGTAAATGACAGGACCCACGAACAGAAAATCAGGAACCATTTCTGAGGCCAAGTTATTACAGCTTAATTTGAATCATGGAGGAGCAGTGACAAGGATGCAGCATACATAGGGTATGAAATAGTTATGAAGTCCCCTTAAAAGCAAAATCTGTAGGATATTTTTTTTTAATTAAAGAAAAAAGGCTCTTTGCTATCACTTGAGCTTTTTAATAGCTTTTCTGGTTCTGCTTCACTGAAAATCTGAAGGCTATTTGTGGCTATGTTGTTGCTGGTTTTTTTAAGGACTGCAATTGCCTAGCAAGTCAAGCATTACTCTCAAGTATATTGCTTAAAAGGGAAGGACCGAATTTTATCACCAAGGAAGGTAAGAGCTTCTTCCATTTGACTATTCTGAGTATTTTGGGAAGCAACTGTCTGTTTAGTTGTAATGAACATGAATAATAGCTGTGCATGCAGGCAGTTGTGTAGCTATTTTCTTTGCCATTGAAAGCAATTTCTGCATTAAATGGGACATGCAAATTCGTAGCATGAATAGTGGTGGGGAATGAGCTGCTAAATATATGCACTCTTTTAGATTGTTTGTAGGCAGCTGCTGTATCTGGTTGTAATTTTGAACACAGAGATATAAAAAACAGGGGATTTGACCTTGTATAGAAAACTGAAACTAAAAAAAAGTGTCTGCAACATTTAGTCCAAAATGTGTGAAGCTTTATATTGAATTTTTATTATACTTTTATGTAATCACAGTTTAATTCACTATCTCTGTGAAACTTACTCTGCTTTTGTATTACGGCTTTGTATTAGAGCACAGGATTTAAACTCATGTAAAATAATTCAGAAGAGGCTACTGAGGCTTGTGGTTTCTGTGCTACAAGGTTTGGTGTGGGTTTTTTGTCCCCCAAAGACTGCTTATTAGCTGCCTTTGTATATATGAATACTCCTCAGAAAAAGAGGAACGTTAAGATCAAATAATACTTTCTCAGTTATTCATCAAGCAGTGTAACTTACCACCTCATGTTACAGAGCCCTGCTTCATAATTTTGATACAGAACAGCTGGTTCTTGTGATGAAGCGCTGTCATTGTGACATACATTATACCCGTATTGCTACATGAAAAATATCATGGAAAACAATGTACAGTGGAATAAGATCTGCAGTGCGTTATTGAAATACAATGTGAATGCAAAGTCGTGGTCGGAATCTGTGCATTAGACACGTGTAGCCTCTGAAGCAGGCTTTTTCGCCACTGTTACCTGTCCCGTTGCTGGGCCTTGAGAGCCTCAGTAGCTTTCTTTTGGCCTTTGTAGGTTGTTTCCTTCTTTGCCTCAAGCTGTTCCAAGAGCAGACTTCCTAACCTCTGTAAGCAACCAGCATAACCACTTTTGACCAGCAGATCACGATGATGGACTTAAAAGCTCTCTTAAAACCTTTTAGGTCAAAGTAGTACTGTTGTGCCTCCGACTGTTCAGAGCTAACTTGTATAGACCTTTTTGTGCCATCCAATATGAAATAGTAGGTGATGATAACCTTTTTAATAGGCACCTTGCATTAAACAGTCTGAGTCACTGACTAAAAAGTTCCTGTCCTCCTACGACTGGAGATTACCGAGACTGACATTAAATAATCTCACCATCAATAAAACATAAATCTAAAAATAAAAGCTGAAGAACCTTGGGTGTTCCAGCTGACAGGCGCAGGCTATGATTTTGTGAGTCAACTTCCGCTACTGTTGTCGTTATAGATGAACTTAACTGTTCACCAGTAAGTGCCTGTCATGCAAACCGCTGCCATTCCATCTAGGTATTGAAATCTAGAAGCTAAATGAAGTCTAAATAGTGGAATGTTTGTCACCACTTTTAACATAATGGTCCCCACTTGATCGCTGCGCAGTTGAAGAGATGTCAGTATAGCAAACTGATGACCTACGATCAACTATGAGCTGACAATAGAATTGTATCTATTGTTCTGATTAATCTAACTAATGTACTTCTTGCCTTCTCTGAATCCTGGGCTTTGACTTGGAAGCAGCGCTCTGCCCATTTCGTGCCCTCTCTTTTTTAGGTCATGTCTGTACAGCATGATGCTACTTTAATGCATAACCCTTCACAAAATGTTCTCTTTGGGTTTGGCACACAGAAAATCAACTTGGAGGAGAGTGGTAAATCAGTAAGATAATGTCTTCTGTATCTGTCCAGCATCCCCTGCTGTACTTCGCAAGAGTGATAATTAGCTTTACTAGAGTAGTGCTGCAATGCCCGACTACCAGCACTAGGTCACACAGTCACCTGTGTTTTGTGGGCACCTTATTGTGATTGTTCAGGGCCGAGCCGCAAAGCAGTGAAAGAGCCTCCCTTTCACACTCCCCCACCTTCCTGTGAAATGACAGTCTCATGTCCCACATGATTAACCGGGTAAGCTGTTGTTCATATACAAAGCTGAAAACAACTTGTGTCTTGGGTATCAGCTGTTACAAAGTTCGGCCAAACGTAACGGCACTGCAGTGAACTACACTGAAGCACAAGACTTCCCTGTTGCTTCCTGTTGGTTTTGGCTTGACAAAGAGGCAAGACAGCTGAGAGAGTATCTGCATCCCATATCTAAAACCTAACCTGCAGTCTGAGGCTGTACCATGTGAGGGGGTTGTATGTAGATGAATCTTCCCCAATACATTGCATGAATAGGTGACATCATAGGTCTGTCTATAGCATGAGCAGCAAATTTGGCTGAAATCTGGTCTGGCTTCATGCATAACAACATACAGCTGGATGATAGGGGACTTGATTGCATCTAAATTTCAGATGTTAAGCACAATAGGTAAGTGCTTTACTAAAGCAGATTCAGAATTAACTGATCTCATCAAATTTACCTTATTACTATTAAGTAAAAACCTGTGCATCTTTTTTCCTTGTGTTTTGTTGGTGTGTTTTTTTTAAATGCATTTAGGTACTGTTGCGGAGCATATTGAAAGAATCTATAGACGAGCTGGCAGCAAAAAGCTCTGGTTTGTATACCTACATCATTTTCCTTTTGTTTTACACAGGTTTTTTTTCCCCTGATTTGTTTATAGAGTAAAGCTGGATCGTTATGCACTTAAAGAGGGACAAAAAAAAAGGACAGCTTTACTGACAAAATTGTATTGGTTCATTGCAGCTGAAGGTCTAGTATATAATGCTTTAAAAACAGTGAAGAAGTATTTTCTCAGTGTTCTCTCTTAAAATAAGAGTAATAAGCTGGTTTTGCTATGAGTGCTATTGCTGATGTGCAGTTCTTGTTAAATTCAAATAATGAGAAAAGACTACTAATATTCTTATTTCTTACAGGCAGGATAAAATATTACCAATAGCTTTCTCTAGCAAGGCTCGTGATCAAATATAAATTAGTTAAGTTGATACACTTACACAGTTTGTTTATTGCCCCAAAATAATTTGCTTTGAGCCTGACTTTGTCACAATAACTTTCAAAGGTTTCAGCATGTAGGTTGGTATTTACATGTTGCTTATTAATTTATTTGCCCTGAAGCTACGTAGAAGTTTCTTTTTTTTTTTTATCAAAGAAATGAGTTGAGCTATCCTGAATTCTGTTCTCTAACTCTGTAACTGTTCTTAACAGATGAGTCTGTAAATATAAAAACTGCTTTTAATTTTTCATTTTAGTCTGTTGATACAGTTAAATGGGCCTTTGCCAATAGTAAGGTAGAACCAAAATACCTTGGTGGTATTTTTTGTAAAGAATTAAAATCAAGTGTTTTTAGAAACAAAATATGTAAACTGTTTTTCATTTCTCTTCCATGATTGCCATGTGACATACATATAGGTTGGTGTTGCGCTACAGTGCTGCATTTGCACAGAAATTTTCTTCTTCTATAGCCCCACATATTACTACTTTACTGGTACATGGGAAACAGGTAAAGTGCCCAGAGGTCTGAAATGGAGCTCCGTGAGATTTTTTTTTTTCTTATTTGCATTTTGATAGTATCAGCTAATGCATTTTTGAAATGCTTTGCTCTTGGTCTTAAGAAGTGTGTAGCAGTTTTCACAGGAATCAACACTGACTGTTTGAACTTTGTACTAACACTATAGAATATTGCAACTCGTTCATTATCCCTGTGGATAAATGATTCTTCGTAGCCTCAAAGCCTGTGCTAGAAAAGCTCAAACACGGGTCTTCTAGGTTTGTATTTTGTCAGGAGATTATTATTAAAAGTATTTATATCTTTAACCATCAATTGGATATACAAAATAATGTTTTTCTTACACGTTGCAGCTAGTTTTTAACATAGCAGTTTATGTAAGTCTCTTCCTTTCATGCTACACATGTAAAATATTACCTCAGCATGGAAAACAAAACAAAGGCTTGATGTTGTACTTTCTCTTGCAAAATCTTTCTAACTTTTCCTTAAATAGCCTAAAAAACTACCCAGGTTATTTTGCAAAGTGATGAAAATGTCACAAAAGAGAAGGTGGCATCTCTTACCTGTCTGTTTTCAAGATGTTGCTGAGAAAAGAATGACAACCTTTTTATGGAGCTGGTAGATGAATGAGTTCTAACTAAATTTATTTTTGATCCATTAACCTATATGTAGACTAAAAAAATGAAAATCCATAGATTACATAAAGTCTGATCCAAATTCCTCTTTATAAATTCTGTATGTGTTTACTGTGTTTTGAGATCTCTGCTGTGGCAAACTTCAAGCTTGTACATGAATTCATTAAACTAGCTTTTGATACGTAGTGGGATTGCTCTGTTTTCTGCCCTCAGGTCTGTTGTGCGCTTCGCAGCAAGTCTTTTAGGTAAACTAGTGGACAGCCTTGCACCATCTATTGCTAATGTTTTAGTTCAGGGCAAGCAGGTAAGTCTTCACTTCTCAGAAGTGTATTAAGGAATGATAACAGACAAACTAAATAAATAGGCTTTTAATTTTGAAGGCCTCTGATGCTTCTTTTAAAAGTACCCAATGGCTTAAATAATCCTTATTGAAGAATAAAATCCAGATAAAATAAAGATTATTTAATACTTGCATATACTATGGGCTAAGAAGTTTACTTTTATTTAATGATGTACTTAATACTGAAAAGACAGTTTAGTGTCTAGATAAGAAAGGAAGAGGCATGATTTACATAACTCCTTAGATTTTTATATATATGGCCTATTATTTCACAAAAGTAGATGGAGTCAAGTAACAAAGCCTGTTTGTAAGACTTAATGAAGATGTAGGCACTCTCTTTCTAATTGAGCATAGAACAGATGGGTGGCAGTTGAGCAAAACGTCTTTCAGGATTTTAGTTTTCTGTTCAAAACAAAGTTTAATCATCAGTGTTTCTTCCTTTCCGAAGGAGGACTTTTTTTTTTTTCCCCTCCCAGGACAGTAATTTTAATTAAGTTAATGAACAGCTGTTTCCAAATAATAGCAATTAAATATTGTGTATTTTTGAACTAAAATATGTGTATGTGTATACTTACCTATGTGCAATGCTGTTAGGACAGATTTGTCTTTGTCTTACTCCAGATCGAGATCTGGGTGTGTGCTTCTGGCACTGCATAGCTATAGAGGAATCTGCATCTGCATGCGGCGTGATTTGTAGCTGTTTGTTTTCAACTTCTTAATGTAACTTGCCTTCATTGCTTGCTCCCTTTATAATAATGATCTTCACTAGAGGAGAAAAATCAGTGACAGTAGATTAAAAGTAAATCAGAATTTTAACAAAATTCCTTTTTTGTGGTTAAACTATTGAGTACCAGCAATACGTATTCTTAAAATGAAGGCTGTAACTTTTAGGGTGCTGTTAGAAATAAGAAAACAAAACTATGAATTTAATTTTCAATTTGAAGTGAGCTCCACAGCTACAATGTCGGAAGACTGTCTAAACCTAGTGTGCAGTCATGATTATACAGCCAGTTTTAAAACCAAAGCAGTGGTCTTGTACTTTTATTTTCATTTGGAGAAATATATTCCATTTACTGTGGTCTTTAGTGAATTTTGTTATTTTAATAGCATCCAACTAACAGTACTAACAAGTGTCACTCATTGACAGAAAATTGTTTTGTATTGTGAAATTTTAACAAGCAAAGCAGAGTTAATGAAGTTTCATTTCTGCATTGCTTCTACATTGCTTTTGTTCCTGTGCATATCTTCTGAATTGTTTTCAATATACTGTAGGTGACACTAGGAGCCTTTGGCCAAGAGGAAGAAGTTATTTCTAATCCCTTATCCCCAGGAGTGATCAAGAACATCATCTATGAAAAATGTCATTTACAAGATGAACGAGAAGCTGTAGTTCAGCAGGAACTTGTTATACACATTGGCTGGATCATATCAAATTCACCTGAACTTTTCAGTGGCATGCTGAAGATACGGATTGGGTCAGTAAAGGATCTATTGTTGTTCTTACTACTAGTATTTCAGGGGAACATACATACTTCAACAGAGATTACTACGTTGCACAAATGGTGCAGCAAAACTTGTATACTTCAATTTTACATTTCTAGGAAGCCTGTTTTAAATTAGTGTGCCAAAACCAGGTACGCAACTAATCTCAAATTTGCCAATCAACAGCATAAAGTGGAGGAGGGGCAGTCCTTGTAATAGCCCCTTTAACGCTTTCCTACAGGCAATGCAGTGAAGTAGAGGATTTTTCAAAGCTTGATCCCTGTCATGTTAGGGACACCAAAACCAGCGCAGTGGGGTTAGACGCATTCCGTACAGCAGATGAGCAGTGGCAAGTGAGCTGCCTCCAGGTCACCGGGTCCTGCCAGCAGCCAACAGGCAGAATGTGCTGCCTGGGGCCAAGGAGGCAGTGGCTGGGTAGCAGTCGCTAACCAGACTGTGCACAGCTCTGGCCTAGACAGGGTGAGGTCTCTACTAGCAATGCAGTGAGTTCTGCAGCGGTTCTGATTTAGACTGAAACTGGTCTCACCATAAAGTGTGCACTCGAGCGTATTAGTGGTGCTTCTGCAGAGTTTCCTACCTGGCAGCAGACATACAGCACATTGGGGGCCATACAGTTTCCCAGTTGCAGAGTGGATACGAAGTCTGCTCAGTTTGCTCTCTGTGCTTGGGCAGCAAGGCAATCTACAGAAATCTTTTTATCGGGTACCACATACAGGTGTGCTGCGCATCTTAAGGCCGGTAACCAGCATGAATTTCATCACTGGTAAACATGGGATGTGGGCATAGAGTCCTAGAAGCATAATGAATCACACCAAACCAAATGCTGGTTCTTCCTTTACAGTGCCTCACGGGTAATCTGGAAGTACACAGGGTGTGCTGCTGCCTGCCCACCTATCAGGCAGGTTCGAGGGACACAGCCAGAGGCTAGGGATGATGAGAGGGAGGGAAGGATCAAGAGGTGGAGAGGACAGTAAGAGCTTTTACTGTCATAGACTTCCAGGACTTGAGGAAGAAGGAGGGAAAAGTGCAGTCTAGGATTAAGGCTCCTGGATGAAGCCTTTAAAAGTTTTTTGCTCACTTGAGCAGTCACCTGTGTCATATAGGTTTGAGGGAAATGAGTAAAGTGTAGAGACCGCATAAATGCAATCTATCTAGGAAGGACGCAGCATGAATTTGATTCCCTTCTGAAAACCACATCTCCAAGTCAACATATGCTTCTAGTTGCATTCTCTGGTTTGTAGTGAGTGCTGAGCTCATAATATAGTCGTGCCTCAGTCAGTCTTAAAAGTCTGGCAACCATGAGCAACAAATCCCTTGGAAACAGTGTTTCAAGGTACTTAAACTATTTCTTTTCAGAGTTTCAGCACAATAATCTGCCTGAAACGACAGGTTGTTCTTTTAGAGTGTTGTCTGTAATGTGGACTTCAGGTGATAAAAGCCTTCCGCAGTTCAAATGTGTTTACCATTACCGCTTTTCCTAAAATAGTTTGAGGCACCGAGGTGTACTTCAGATACTCAGTGAATCTGAGTATCTGGTATCTGGCATAATGAAGGCATTGTTCAAGAGCAGTTTTCTACATAAAAATACTTAACTGCCATGGTAAAGAAAAACCTGATTTGTCCTATAAGGTTGCTAAAAATGTCTTTTTGTTCTTCAAAAAACCCCAAAACAACTGCTCCACCCCCCAACTGAATAGCGTCCCTACTACAGACACATACAAACACTTCTTGACTGTTCCTCAGCTACACAGTTGTCCAATTCTGTACTAAATAGGTAAGGCAAAGCTATACATAGCTTAGGGACCACAAACCTAAATCAAGTTTAAACCATCATTTACCTACTGGATTGTTCTATTTAGTTCTTTGATAAAGTGACCTACAAATGGTTGGTGCTGGAGTGTTATCATATTCCATGGTATCTGCATTTACTTTGCTATCTACAGAAATTATTTTTTTCACATTTAGGAAGAGACAGATGCATTTGAATAAGTACTTCGTTGAAGAGGCCAGGTGCTGCTGACTGAGTTTTACAGAATTAGGGAGCAAGCTTTAAAATTAGAACTTAAGTGTTCCATATTTTTTTCATAGGGAAAATACAGCATTTCAGCACTGGAGGTAGATACCAGCAGTCTTTTTTTCTAGCACACAAGATTCATGTTGCCACTGTAGCAGTACATTCCAGTCATCGTAAACCCAGAAACTTTTCAAATCCCCTGTACTACATTTAACTGCAAGTACATCTATCCTTCTGCACTTAAATACATTTTTGGTACCCTCTACAGACCCATGTTACTTCTCTTTCCTCCCATTCCTCATTCTCTGTAGCTAATCCTTTTTGCAATTTTTATTTTCTTTCTTTCAAGGTTAATGCTTAGAGATTCAATTTCCTTTCTTTCGGTGTTATCACCCACTCCAGTGAGCAAAATTAACCTTCCTGCAGAAGCACCATTCCAGTTTGATAATGATTTGATTTAGTGTCGTTACTGATTTGTTTTCAGGGTTTCATGTTGAAATAGATCAAGTTCCTGACAGCCTTTTTATTACTGTAAAAACCTCCAACCAACTGACTTCTACCCACCTCTTATCAGTAAAGAATTTGGTAGGAGGTCCACTCTTGACTTTGCTATGTTGTGTAGGCCACTGAAAAAAGAAAATACTGGTGAATGACTTGCACACAGATCCAGTTGAGTCATCAGTGAAAAAAAAACGATTTCTAAGCCAGTTGTGTCTGTTAATCCTAGTAACAAGGGGACACTATTCACCCACTAAAACAAATAAAAGTAGCATGTTCTGGATAATGTACTATGTCCATGTTGCCTAATATTCTCTTGTATCTTGCACCTTCAATGAACGGTCCTAGAAACCTCAGATTTAAAGCAACGTTGAATCACTTGGCCTGATATCTCAGAATTCTGTGTAGTTACTAAGAATCCTTCAGAAAAGATTGTGACTTGACTTACATAAACAAAAACATTCTGTACCTTGTAGACTAAACAATTAAATGCCCATGGAGCGTGGCTAACTGATGACAAGGTAACTCACTTAGAATACTCTGCGTTTCTGACAGAGTAATGCTTTTTGATGTAACCCAGGCTTGATCAGATGGACTGCTTGAAGAAAAGCCAGTTAAGTTTCTTGCCCCTTTTGATAGTAATACCTACTTGAACTGAAGCAATGTGGATGGTAAGAGACACCGTTATCCTGCTTCAGACAGATCTATACATTATTTCATCTTTGATATTATATTAGGGGCTGCAGCACTGATTTTCTGTAATGTGCAGAATAAAATTCAGCATTTTCCTTCAATAATTTGCAAAGTTGTAGCTCTCTGATACCTAAGGCTGAAAAATCTTCACTGTTGCCATATTTTTGTTTAATTGAATCTTTTCAAAAGGGAGTAGCAAAGGAAAGAAAAGTGTGATAGACTGCAAAAACGAATTTCAAAGGCTAAAACTACAAATATAAGCCCTGAAGTCTTTTTAAATGTAAAATAATTTTTATGTGTGTTTTTCTTAACTCATCAGCAAAATGCATATACTGTCAGAGCATAATTTTGAGTCAGAATTTTAACATCAAGAGGCAGGTAAATGTTTGTCTTAATGAACATGGGACGTAGGGGAATATGTGGTCAAATATATCTTCCCTATGAAAAGCGTGCTTCATAATCCATTTCTTAAAAATCTATAAATTATCTCAGTTTGTATCATACAGCAAACAAACACAAAATCTGAATAAATTCCACAACGCAGTAAGAATAGTATTTTGTTTGGTATTTTGTGCATGTCCTGAAAGCCAAATAGCAGGATCATGTGGAATTCGTATGAGCTATTTTATTAGACTAATTTTTCATCTTTTAAAACTTTGTATTTAATTAATAACAGTATTCCTCCCTTTAATTCAGATGGATTATCCATGCTATGAAGTATGAATTGAAAATCCGTGCTGGAGATATGCCAGCCAAGGACTTATACCAGATGTCCCCTAGCGAAGTGAAGCAGCTTCTGCTGGATATTCTTCAGCCACAGCAGCAGGGGAGGTAATAACATGTGTGGGTTTGTGGCACCTGATTTCATTCATAATAGGCTGTTCAAGTAGTTTTCATTTCTGAAAGACTTTGTATACATCTGAAATCACCAGGCATCTGCAATCAGTAATACACTTACTTAAGGAAAGGTAGCAAAAATGCACTTCTTCATTCTTTCACCTGTGTCAAGGTTCTACAATTATTTCTTTTATATTGCAGCTTCCCTTTTCAGCTTTATTTTTGTGGAATTCTTACTTGATAGTAGTAATCTCTATACTTTGGCATTAATGTGAAGCATTACATTCTTTGATGTGGGGAAAGGAGACAAAAATTATTTGATACTGTCTACTTAAGTAACGTGTAGGAACAGTTTGTCTGCTATTGAGTGCCCTCTTTCTTCTAGTTTGTTATGTGAATTAAGAACAGATGTTCTCTAGAATTCTCAAGAGATAGCGGCACTGCCTGAAACTCGTCATCTTTTCTCCAAGTTGTAACTAGCTGCCATAAAGAGCATTCACTGCCATACAAAGTGTGGAGAAAAAAGTTAAAATTACAATATTTCCACTTAACTATATTGATGAGTACTCAAAAGTCCTCCTGTAGGTTTTACTTCTAGTTAAATTAAACTTTGGCACGTAATACTGCTGATAATTTCCGTACTCCTTGACTGAATGGATGATGGCCTTTTCTCTCAACAAACAGGAAATATACCACACGTCATACTACTTACGTTCCTGCTTAATTCAAAACACGTTCTGTTTTTTTCCCTGGCCTGTAATGCCTGAGAAACAAGCTCCTTCAGTCGGTGTCTGCCCTCTCTTACCTAATTTGTGTGATGTAGAATCTCTTAAGTCCAACTGACTATGTACTCTGCAAATCCTACATGCTTTTCAGTGTCTTGGTTGTGGTTACTAATGCTTGCTGTTTAGCTGCGGTCTCTACTCATGTTGATGTTGACATTATTCCTCTAAAATCTTAGCAAAACAACCCTAAGTTTCTCTTTGCAGCATTTTGCATTAAATATCATGTTATTTAGGAAACAATTTGGTCCATCCCAGTAAGCAATTCAAGCACCATCCTTCATTAGAAGAGATCCTACCTGAGTTGTCACACTGCCTTCTGCTTTTGATTCCTTTAATGTACAATAGCTGGGTCAACCAAGAGCACCCTGGTTGATTTTCTGAGGATGAAGATTCTTTTTGGGCGTTATCTGAGTACAAAACCTAGCCAGCATGTCCTTCAAAACCTCCTATCTTTAACTTCTTCCTGTGCAGTATTACTAGCTCATGTTTCCTTACCTGTTAGTGACTTGTTTTTAAAAGTTCTCTTCCTGCCAGGAAACACAGAACACTGTCTGCTTGCATTTTCTTTCTGTGACAGTTTTTCCTACTGTTGTGATTTTTTGAAAAAAATCTCTGCTACTGGGATACCATATATCACTGCCAATTAATTTGTCATACATGAAGGGCCAGTGGTATATTTACCTCCCTAACAGTCTCTCCACAACTAACCTCTCTCCAAGTTTTCATGGAGGGTAAAATTTTTGCAGTTGTCCTACTTACACTGGGCTCCAGGATATACCATGCAGATAAATATATATTTATATAGAAATTGCCAACAGAGTGCAGAGATCCACAGATAGTCTTTTTGACCTATTTATGTAGGTCACAAGATTGCAAATAGCGTTTTTTAAATGGAGCATTGTTCTTTTAATGGTCCAAACAGTTATAAAACTCATTTTGCTCATGCAGTTTACAGGACTCTCTTCTTTACCATAGTAACGTAGCTAGGACAGAGTATTTTTTACATCCTTAAATGCTTCTTTCTTTATATTAAGAAAGCAACCTTTTATTTCTATTACAGCTTGTCTTTTTGTTTCTATGAATGTTTTTTTGTCCTAGTCCAAGGACAGAGCTGTGTAGAGAATGAGATGGAGCTGTCATTGCAGGCACAAGTTTTTGGCAGTTGAGTGTTTTATTGAGAAGTGATTTATGAGACTTTTTTTCTGAATTTGTCATGCTAATCCAATACAGTTATATAGGGAAAAAATGCTGCATATTGGCTTGATTCTGGCAGTGGTAAAGTCATTAGAAGTCAGTAGTAAGTCAGTGACATCTATTGTATCACAAGTGCTTTACAGCCTTAATATTAAATATCTTCTTTGTTCTCATAAAGCATATCCCAATTATCTAGAGCTAAAGCCTGTTCAGAAGATGCACCACTTAGTCACACTTTTTTTTTTTCTTTTTTAAAACAAACAACAACACACAGTTTGCTTGGTCTTCTATTGTAGCTGGGAGCTAGGCTAAGAAACTTCAGTGTAAGAACACACATGGAATTGTCTGAATTAGAGTTCTCTTTCCTGGTCAGATCTCAGAAGGAATTATTGCCATTTCTCCAGTATTTAAGATTTTTCAGTGTAACATCTTTTGGTTACTTCATCAGGCACACTAGTGTCTGCATAAACAAGTAATTTTACTGATAATTAATTTTATTCTGAACATACAAAGTTAATCTAGTAATATAAACAGAGGAAGAACTAAAAAACCCCAAAATACTAGTGATTAATTTCATTTGAGCTAGGCTACAAAAGTTCTGCAGAACAACAAAGTTAAAATTGATGAGAGTATTTTCCTTTCTTCCCTTTTGAACCAGGTCTTTGAAATACAGAAAGCCATGTTGCCAAGAAGTAATTTATATGTTTTTCTTAAAAAAACCCCAAACAAATCCACAATGGTAGATAATGTGTTATAGTGTGTTGATTCCTGTGCTGCAAATATCCAAGTAATTAGGTGTAGAAACTTTCCACCTTTCCTGAATGAGATGCTGCCTGAAGTATTTGTCCCTCTTATTAAGGTTATAAAAGAGCTGTTTGTGACCTGAGAAGACATGGAACTTTTTTAGAAAAACCCTTTTGCAGGAATATTAAGCCGAAACACAAAAGTATTAGTTGCTTTTCATCAGAGCTTTGCTTCCTAGGGGAGCTCTCACTACTATCTTACCATATAAAACCAGATTTTTTTACTTAAAATCAAAAAAAACAACTAAGGACGGTAACTTTTAGGAAAACTCTTCTGTCAAATATGTGCAGTACTGCTACACAAGACTTAACTCTGTACTGTGAATCCACCAATTAAAATCATACCAATGGCTGCCATTTCTAAAAGTTCCATTGCTGGTGTCTGAGACATTTTGGCTCAAGCCCCCTTGCTGTAGTAACACTGAGAAGTAAAAATATGAAAACTAAATTCCAGACTTCATGGTTGTAAGGAAAAAAAACAGGTGGGGACAGTATGCTTCTGAAAGCAAACAAAATTTGTAATTTGTGGAGAATATAAAACTCAGGTTGTTCAAAGCTTTAACAAAACCATTCTTTTGAATTTTCTAAATTTAAAAGCCAGTTGTTTTTCTACACACCGTTATATATGAAAAAAAAAAACCCACCTTCAGCAATCCTGCTGAAATTTTTCTAACCTGATACTTCTATTGTATTTATATAATAAATTGTTTTGCCTGTTGTAGTATGATCAAAAAATGTCAATATTACTCAATACTGGGTTTTTTCCGTGTATAAATTTGGCTGTCATAGGTGTACTACACAGTGACTTCTCTTTTGTGTATGTTTTAGTTTATGGTGACTTAAATTGATTAGACATGGTAAATTCAGTACTGCACTGGATAGATTTCACAGTTAATTCCCTTCCTCCCTTTACATAAAGCGCAAACACGCACATAAAAATAATATCTCTATAACCTCTGTATGCTGCGCATCTTGATTTTGTTTGCTTTAGAGCATAATTTAGCAGAAAGCACAACATATATTGCATATACATCATTAATATGTATCTGATGTCACCGCTTACCTTACCGGCTTACACCCCATAACATGGCTTGGTTCTGCATCTGTAACAGGTTTTTACTTCAAGTTCTCAATTTTCTTTGTCCACAGAAGCTGGCTAAACAGAAGACAAATAGATGGTTCTCTCAATCGAACTCCTGCTGGGTTCTATGATCGGGTGTGGCAGATCTTGGAGAGAACTCCTAATGGTTTAATAGTGGCAGGGAAATTTTTACCACAGGTAAAACCAGCAGAGATGCTCAGTTATTTGAGCATTAATAATGGTGAATTACTTTATTGTTAATGTCTATTTTATGTCATAATGTATTACTTAGGGTAATTTGTTCCTTTTATATTTAAAAAAAAAGTGTTTTCAAGTATTCTTTTTGGTTCTGAGTAAAATATAATTAGAATAGAATGGAAGTCAGTTATTTCTATTAAAACACATTTATAAAAGTGTAAGTCTACAAGACCCTTTCCAAGCATTGGAAACCTGCTCCCTTTTTGATCCTACAGTGGTCATATTTTTATTCAGCAGGCAAATAGCCTCTACCTGGGGGTGGTTTTGATTTAATACAAATGGTCTTTGAGTAAAAGTATTATTTGTTTTTCAGCAACCAACCTTATCGGATATGACGATGTATGAAATGAATTTTTCCCTTCTAGTTGAAGATATGCTGCAAAATATCGACCAGCCGGAATACAGGCAAATTATCGTAGAGGTCTGTGGCCTACGATGAATGAAATTTTATAATGTACATGAGTATGTTACAGCTTAAAAGAAAAAAAAGTAACCGAGGCTCAAATATTTGAAGAAATAGCATTTTCAATATAAACCCTTGCTTCTCCATAGATTGTGTATGATTAAACAGGTTCCTGTTAACATGTGCAGAATATACGAAGTTCTTGATGTTCTTCCCCTTTAGCAAATAGATAAATATTAGTGACAGTGCCAATACCGTTAGGTCACAGGAAATGAAAACTAGTGCACGAGAATAATAATTCCAAGGCAGCTTTCCTTCAAGTCCCTAGCCCATGCCTTTTCCTAACAATTTTATAGGTCTAGGGAAAAACTGCTCTAGGATACCAGTTTACCCTGCACTAGAGTCTTCTTACCGATTTTGCTGTCTAGTAAGTTGCTTTATGCTACTGAATCAACTAACTTCCAGTTTCGTTATGTTCCCATACCTAACAGTAAAGTAAGAGGCTGTTTAAACTTCCCCACCACTGCACATAACGTGTACTTTTTGAACAGATCAAGAGCATCTGTACCCTTGGTAACTGACATCTGTGCTGTCAGCAGCGTTCATTAGTTCCTAAGTATAAGCCTCTGGTGCTTGTGAGTATTCATCCACAGTAAAATCAAATCCATCTCAATTGTGGCCAACGTGGTGCTTGCTGGAACATCCCCAATTTTTGCTAAAAGATAGCACAATTATCAAAACCCAGGATGACCCATAGAGATTCTACTGCCCACTTGTAATTATTAAGACAGGTCAATCATCATGTTCACCTTCCCATTTTAAACCTCTTTCAGATATGAGAACGTAAATTCTCTTGAACCAAGACTTCTTATTGGTGTCTGTTGACTTTGTTTTTTACAAACTTTGTCATAGTACTGTTATACCTTATGTGATTATGCCTCAAAACATCAAATGCTGAAGTTCAGTGTTTGCTGCTTTTCGCCCTCTCCATTGGCTGAGCACCACCGTTTGTGCAGCCACACAGTGAACTGAATAAACTGGAAAATAACTTCCCTGGCTCCCAGCAAAGTTAGATGTTAATGTCAATCATTTACTCAGTGCCCTTAACGAGGTACTCACCAGAAATTGTAACCTTTCGTAAAAGCCTGCTTTTTCAGTGATTCTTTTATCAAAGTCAGAATTCTATTATCTGTGCACTATTACCTGTGCCATTATTAAATGGCTTCCTGCTTGAAAGAGGCATATGCAATTATTAACAGTGCTTTTATGTAACCCAAATTTTAGAAAATCAAATTTAAAGTCTTACAGTCTTTTTTTGCCTTCTAGTTGTTGATGGTTATATCTGTTATTTTGGAGAGAAATCCTGAGCTGGAGTTTCAGGACAAAGTGGACTTGGACAAAGTGGTGCAAGAAGCATTTCATGACTTTCAGAAAGATCACAGCAGTCCACAGGGAGCTGAAAAACAAGTGAGTAAAATATTACTGTCTTACAGAATTTACCATTCTTATCGAAGCTAGTTATAAATGTTGATTCTGTGCAGTTCAGAATAAAAAGCAATTGATAGGCATTCAGAATGGAACACAAATAAGAAATGAATATAGCCAAGCGCTGCATAGGTCTGCAAAGAACCTATAAGCAGGGATAAAAGATGTGCACTTACTTTATTCCTGAGTTGTGAATTCAAACTGGTATGGTAAGAACCCTCACGGTGTTACACAGGTCTGAAATGAGAGTCTGGTTATAGTCTGAGAAGTAGTTACAATACTCATTAAAGGGAGAAGAAGTAATTATTGGGGACACTAGAACAGAGAAGAGTTAACAAAAAAAGAAAGAAAATGTAAGCTCCTCAAGGAAGTGTGAACTTAGGATCTTATGTACACAAAGAAAAATTTAGTAACCAAAGAACTCATATTGACAGTACTAATGTAAGAACTTGAAATCTGAAACTTCTTACCTACTGATTTTTGTGCTACAGTTGCGCTCATGACGTAGCAAGGTTTTAATCGCTAAGGCTTAAAATCCAATTAAATGAAACTTGATCATTAGGTAGCTTTTAAGGTTTTCTTCACTAGGATTTCAGGTTTTATGCTTTAAAAACCTCTAAATAGTCTCGCTACAAGTTTTGGTGCCTCAAAGCTCTGAAATTCTGTAATAAAGCCAGGTTCGTTGAACTGGTTGAAGGAGGAAACATCAGTAAAACAGTGGGACGAGTCCCTGTACTACTGAGGATGATCTTCCTTGCTCTGTCTGGCATTTTATTGTGCACAATATATTCAGAGATATCTGTACTAGCTCTGAATAATCTAATGATTTGTAATATATTGATATGCAACAGCACTTCCTGTTGCTGAACTTAGCTCCCTTAAATGATGAGGATGTGCTCCTTAAGAATTCTTTCAAAAGTTTCAAGGTTCACTTTTTCCCCACACTTTTATGTAATAAGATTTGAAAGCAAGCCAGATATCCAGCTTTAGCAACATATCACCTTGCACAATACCTTTGTTTTTACAAGGACACGATTTTCTTGAAGTTATGATTCTTTTGGCCCATCCATTTTGGAGAGTAATGGCTGTGGTTGCAGCCACAGCAAAATCAGACTTATCATCCATGCAAATGACTACTAAGTGCCAGCTCCGCACTGCATCTTGAATACGCTCCTGACTTCTGTGACAAGCTGGAAATCCCCAATGGCTATAAACAGAAAGAAAAATCCCATGCAAAACCCCATTTTTACTGGTGCTGCCCTAGCCTCCATTGAAGTGATGGATTTTTTTTTCCAAGCCCAGACCTACTTCAAATGATGCCTTTTTGTCTCTTAGAAAAGAATCCTAAAATATAGTTGTGAATAGTATCTTTCTAGATTGATGTTGTTGGAAATTCCAGCTCCTTATGTTAAAATTTTCTGCAACCTGACTCCCCCCTATTCCCAGGTATACGTCTGCTGGCTGTTAACTGTAGCCTGTTTAGGATTGTTCTGATGATAGTCCGCCTCAAGTTTTCCTAACAAACACTGCTAAAAGAACTCCTAGTTTGTCTGAACTGTGCTCTTCCACTAAACTGACTTGCAAATATTTTGAACTTTAACTTCCTGTTAACATAAGTCAGAATTACTTACTCCAGTAATTTCAAACACACCCTAAAACTACAGAAGTCTAATATTTTCACCACACAATCTCTGCCCTTGATTTAATAAAAGTAACCAATTTCCTGAATTAAAGTGTTAAGCCTTTATTATAACAGCCAATATATCATTTGAGAAAAAGCAGATGTTTAAACATCATTAACTGTGCAAAACAGGTGTTCAGGGAAGGAAGCCTATTTTGTTGATCTGATTAATGAATTAGTTCATGTGCTACCTGTGGTTTGGTTCTTTTTTCTTCCAAGTAGATCTTTAGTCAGTATCTCTACATGTGCACCTCAGGACCTGGCTCACAATCATACTGTGGTAGCACAGTAGCCATCTGGCTGCATGTTTTAAGAGAGAAGTTGTTCTCTGACATCTATTACATTTAAAAAAATATTAAGAAGGTGTATCTGTACAGGACTGGAAAACTTAGTAAAGAAATATATGCAGTGCATTTTAGTAATCTGTTTTCCACATGTTCAGGTAAGTATATGTGGGAAATTATACTATATACTGTATGTGGGAATTACACTATAGCTTTAGGGTCTCAAATTCTAACATATTTGTGATGTTCTTCTTGTTCACCTGTGTGTGCCTGCTTGACATAATCAACACTATTGGAAACATCTTTTCCCTCTCCTGCAGGATGACATGACTGCATTCTACAACACTCACCCGATTGGAAAAAAGGGAACGTGCAGTTACTTGAGTAAGGCTGTGATCACTTTATTACTGGAAGGGGAAATGAAACCAAGCAACGACGACCCTTGTACCATTAGCTAAAGCTTGGAACACAACATAAGAATTGTTGCTTTATTTAGTGTTCTGCGTATTTTTCATGCATATATTAAAATACGGGTTTGAAGAGTAACCCTGGCTAGCAAAACAAATGCATACTATCCTTTGCTGAAAGAAGTGCCATTAAAGATATTAAGTGCCACCTAATTTTTTTCCAACTATGTAGCATAAAGCTCTGAGCAGATGCAGTTAGTCCTATGATATTTGATTAAGTTGAATGGGATTGTATTTATGATCTTAATTTATGCATTTAACATAGTAACTTCAAGACAAATGCACTATGAGATTTTAGATTTTACCTTTATACCTCTATTTATTTATAATTAAAAAGAAGTTTATTGTAAATTCTAAATGAAATTCAGAAAAATATCATAATTAATGTGCATACCAATCAGTGTGGAAATACAAAAATTGGATTATTTTTTTTATTATTCTACACACAAATCAGAGGTGAAGGTTAAATAGTTGTTATTCTTTAAAGTTTGCCTGTATAAGTTCAATTGGCAGCATACATTTAGTAGCTTTTTTTTTAATTTACCGGTTGATAACTTGCTATACAGGTTCAGCCTAATAGAGTAATGTTTTACCTCTAGCAATGAGCATCACTGCAGTTTCACAACCTTTGTTTAAACATCTGTAAGTTAACAAGGGAAATGTAACAAGATGCAAGTTTGTTAAAAAAAAAAAAAAACGAGAGCAAACAAGCTGTACTTAAAATTAACACCAATTAAGAAAAAACTTGGTATCACACAAGTTATCAATGCATTAAAGAACTCAAGATACAGTTACTTATCTCCTGAATGTGTGAAAACGCTGTATGCTATATGCTTTATTTTGGTGAAAGTAATAAAAAGCAAATGCTTGTAAAAAAACCTATCAATAAAAATACTTTAAGTTACATGCAAAGACTCCTGTTGACTTTAGTGGCAGTGCTACTGGAACCGTCTTGACTGGATCATTGAAGTGCCTCTTTTAGCAGCACAAAATATACTAAAGTTTTAGAACTGGTCCTCAAACATTATGATAATTAAATTAATCGTGACCAGCTGCAACTCAACTGTCAATAAATTGTTGCCATATTAATATTAAAGGCAGGTAGTTTAACCTACTTAGGAGATACAGGGCAACACCAATGGTAAAAGTGATGGAGTGAATCTGGGCACAAGAGGAGTATTTATTTGAACACCCTTAGGCAGTGGTTAGTAGTTCCCCAATTTGCAGAACTTCCCCAGAAGTCCCAGAATCAATCCTTCTCAAACCAAAATGGCAGAAGACTTTGTTACTGAAGGAGGATGCTACCCCATTAACAAATCTCTTTGTCAAAAATGTGGAGAATGAGTAATGTTGGAAAAGCTAATTTTAGGTAAATAGAGTAGGGGTTGTACTGCTCTTCCTTGTTGTAATACATTTAGCATTCATAGAATAGTGGAGAGGCGGCAGGGGGATAGGAAAGGCAAATCCAGAAGAAACACTAGTTACTCACTGTTGGGTATATTACTGTAGTGTGTTAGTACATTTAACAGTAGAATGTTGTCTGAGGGCCTACAGCATTTCTATAACTCTACCAAGAAGGCTACAATTAAACAGCAGACTCAGTTGGCAGCAATTCTAAATACTGAATGAGGCACTAGTTTAAACAGCAATCCAACATATCCTCAAATTTTTTACTTCATTAATGCCTTAGGAGTATGTTGCTGGCAGATCTACAGCTGGTCATGGATCAGAGATTACATAGGTAACAGGGACATCTATTTCTAGTGTTTTTAAAAATACTCTCTAAAATTGATGTATCTCTTGCCATACAAACACAGAACATAACTCTTGTCTACAAACTGTAAGTCCTATAGAAAGGACGCAATCCTTTAAATACAACATGTACAGCAGCACTGTTGTTTGGTGTTGCAATTGCTTGTGATTTAAAATGCACGTTAATTCTTCAAATGTCAGGATAGCAGCTTTGTGGTTTTTACATCACTTACCACCTCCTACTGCTCCTCTTCCGCTCTTACTCCTTTGTTCTCCAGTTACCAATAAGCCTGAAGTTTGCTGATCTTGGTCAGAACTGTGTAACTGCAAGTGAATGAAAACCCCAGTCACTGCTTTTCCTTATACAAACTGGCAATGAAAATCCATGCAAACTGTTTCTGTTTTCCTTTAGAGCCTTGAACACATCGTTTATGAAACTGTGATTGTGGCATTTTTTCAACTTCACAAAATAAGTACCTAGATTAGAAGAGGAAGATACCAAAATCCAGCAGAGCCTGTGTTCTCTGGAAAACGTTCTCGTGTCTTAAAGGACAATACCATTAAATTTTCTCTTCCTGAAGTAGGGACAAGAAAGGAGCTTGATACAAATGGCTCTCACATAGCATGCCTACTAAATTAATAGTTTTAAAAGCCAAAGCAAGACAATTGGAAGAGAAACTAAAATTTCTACTAAAGTAAACATTTTTCCTACATTATAAAATGTTTGAAATCACAGAGGAAAGCGAAACCTTGGTGAGAATAAAGAGGGGAGCAGAAATAAATGGTAAACCAGATAGATAGCTTTTAAATAGCCATAACTTGAGTAATGTGTGGTTAATATTTAACAAACTTGATCCTCATTTCTTCAAAAACATTCTTCCTGAAGAGGACATGGAAAGGGTTTGCATTTGGGGCTGCAGATTAATGACCAGAGGTGCAACAATCAATACAGTCCCCTGTGTACTTACAAGAGGTAATGGCAATAGAGTTGCTGCAACGATTCAAGATGTCCCAGAGGGTTCAATATTGGTTCACACCATTCAGTTCCCTGATTATACACCTTCAGAGTGCTCAAAAAAAACATTCTGCGTACCAGAAGTAGGATCCATTCAAACAATGGGAAAACAATAGTTGAAACACTTCATTGTGTAAAAGGAGGTTGTTTTTAAACACCTTTTTTTTTCCAGATTCCTTCATGAGATACTCGAGAGTAAAATGGAATGAATTCAGCTAAGCAAACCACAGACAAAAAAATAATACATTTTCCTCTGTTATTAGAAAGAGGGGAAATGCCAACTTGCAGTGGCAACTCCTGATGTATGTACATATAACCCATCCCCTTCTGCAACCCCAAACTCAATCACTGATTTTGCCAAAACCATCATCACACTGTGGATTACTGTGACAGTTAATAGGTGTCATGTTCACAGTACATCAGACATTTCAATCTGCTCTGTTCCTCGAGAGAATTCAGAAGGTAAGAAGTTGATGCAATTCAAAGCAGACTTTCTTGGCATTTTTCTGTTAGCTTTGTTGCCTTCCAACATACGAATTTTCACTCTTATTTTACCTAGATACCAGTTTGTGCAACTGCTACAGAACTGATATGGAAAAGAAACAGACAACCAGATTAATAATAAATCGGTCTCTGAGAAATCCTCTTCATTACTTGCTAATCCACCACAGTACAAAATGTAGTGAGAGATCCTGATTTGAAGGGGCTTTTGTTGCATCAATCCTGGAGCATGTAATGAGATGCTATCAAAACACTTGACGGTTGAGGCATTTTTCCGAATAATGTTTTCTCATCAAGGTCTGTCAGCATGCAGTGTATTTGATAACAGCAAATTTAGGATTAGTACGATAATACCATTAGCTAGCTACCACTCTCCTGTTGTAATTTAGGTGTCAAATATTTTTTTGCTGTCACTGCTATTTAAAATACTTTCTTAAACCTTATACATGGAGTTCATGCCATGAAAATTCCTCAAGAAATCTTCAGCATTCATCATCAGTGTCATACCTCCTACAGTTTCCAAGAAAGTCTACCTGCTTCACCAACACCGTTTCTGAGACTTAAAATTATCCTTCTGTAAAAATGCTTTTCAGCTACATCAGTATTACAGTACTACAGTATCACTGGAAGGCATACACTTAACAACAACAAAAAAATCAATAGTTAGAGCATATACCTAGAAGAGTCTTTGTATGCTAGTTTGTAAGACAAAAAAATTAACGTACCAGAAGTGGGAGTGGTGGGTCAGTCAGATGCCTAAAAATATAAATTAAGAAGATACAGAGGTGCAATTAACTCCACTGAAGCCTGTATATCTCATCCCAAAATCAATCAAGACAATGGATTCATTGGATTTTTACAAAATTATGATCCACAAAACCCCCACCAAACTTATTCTCATCTTCAGAAGTGTGACAGTCTTTTAAACTAATGAACTAAGCCTTGCAGCATGGGAAGTGAAAATTAAATAAGCAAGAAAGACAGTCTATGCTCCGCCACAAACACAAAAGCGCAACAGTGTTGTGGAACACTGCTGAGAGCTCTAAGGAAACGTGCTGGACTACGTACACTGTTACCTACTTCTGCTCCTTTCACTCTCAAATGGGAAAGAAGTCATGGGCTGTGTGTGTGAATATGGGGAGAAGGTTAAGAGGGAAACACAGCTGGGGTCTTAACTAGTGAGAACACAAAGGATTTCCCCTGCGTGTTGTGGTCTTGTCTTTTTGTGGGTGTTTGTTTTGTGGGAGTGGAGTAAGGAAGTTGTAGTCTTTTCATTCACCCATGTAGCAGTCTGACATTAGCACCTATAAATGATACATATTTTTTCCACCTGAGCACGCTTTTTCTTTTGCACATTAGCAAGAGCTAGAACAAAAACAAATGTGGAAGCACCAGATATAAGGAATGTAAAAATCTGCTTGTGGTGGGTCTTTCCTGAATCAGTAAGGCTCTCCTAACCGGTCTGCAAGAATTCCTTATGTAAGCATTCTGTAAAAGCGCATGCTCCTCACAAGGGAAGGGAAAGAGGGACAAAGCAACTTCCCTTGTCTTCACCCAAATACATACAGGATAATTTTCGACCTGATCTGAAAAAAAGTAGCAATTAAGTCTCTTATTTCATAAAATTACAACCATCTAAGACAACAGAGATGCTATTTAGAATAATGTTTCCTCCTAGTGCGAGAGTAAGGATTGAACTCACCTAAGCCTGATCCCTATGGACAAGTGGCTTGAAGCTTAGATAGCCTTTTCAGAATGCCCCTAGCTAGTGTTTTCAGTGATGAAGTTGAGGCCAAACAGAGGGAAAACAGGGTGACATCATGCATAGCAAAAAAAAATAAAATATGTGGGAACCATTTCTTACTCAACTTTCACATTAGTGAAATAACCAAAAGAAAGAGGCCTGGAGGCTCTATGCCTAGGCACATCAAGAAACCCACTCAGGTGCAAGCATGTTGAGGAAGAGAGGACATCATATTGTTTTACAGCTGTACAAGACCACACACCTAAACTTGCGTATCACTCCATCCAGGCAGGAAAAACATAACTTACTAAAAAGCAACTCCCAAGAAAATTATTGACAAAAACACACCCAAAACCCAATTTCTACCACATCACTGGAGTGATGAATAATGCACGTGTGCCCACTCCGGGTTATGTTCCAGAAACTGAAACATAATCTAATTCCACTTTGAACTGGAATGGGACTATATATTGAATTATCTTTTTTGACTTTGCTGCCTAAGGTAGATGCAAGCATCTCAAGCTCCTGGCTGGCTTATGGAAGGCTACTATATCACTAAGTGGTCTCTGCAACAGGGCTGTCAGTTAGCCATCCCAGTGGAACCTGAAATTACTGGTATTGCTCATGCATGAGTCATCTGCCTGCACTTCCGACTCTCATGGGAGATGACTAATCTGACTCCTAGGCAAGCAAGCCAAACAATTTTCTGTGTTCCAGTGATAGACAGTATGTATTTAGTTAGGTATGCTGTACAGTTGAACTTGCACTTCCTGAAGACAAATCATGCTGCAAAATTTATAAAGGAAATATCAACAATGTATTTAGGGAAGATTTGAGCACATTCTCTCAACCTACAGTGTTTACATGCATCTGTTCTATAATCTATAATAAGTAATAAAAAGAAACTATAAAGAAAATGTTAACAGGGACTCACATATTTGGCAGGTATCTAACATTCCTGGCTAGGACATAACAGCATGCAACTAAGAAGAAACACAACTGTCTTTCAACTGCACAAAAAAAGATCCTTAAGGTCTTCATGCAATGCCTCCAGATTGACCTAGCTTACTAAATCCAAAATGCTTTTCTTTTTGAACAAATGTCTATCCCAATTACATTGTTTTCTTCTCAGTACTAGGGACCTCAGGGGTTTAAATACAAGTGAAATGATCAAGTACTTCCTGTGTTTTAGTCTTACTTTTGGTGATTTTTACCCTGTATTTTATTTTCATTGCCTGAACATCAGATAATTAACAGAAGGAAAGTCAACACACTCTTAGCTGCGTAATTCCATCTGCCTGTGTTCTTCAGGGGTATTTTAGTCTTTAAATCTGGGAATTTTTATGAAAAAGTACAGTTATCACACTGCTACTCACTCTTTATTATTTTTTGTTATGTATCTTTAAAGGCCTTAATAAAGGACTCATTCTCCTTCTGTCTCGTACTATACAAAACGCATTCCCCCTTCTCGAAGGGCATGTAAGATTTCCGTGTAAAACAAGAGAAGAGAGATGAATAGAGCGAGCCAGGCAAAGGAACACAAGAAAGGTGTGTTGTCATGCGACTGAGTGTGACTGCTGTAATCCCTGCAAGCACCAGGCACAGGAAAATCAATTTTAAAAACTGCTTCCTGGCCTCCTTACTATCTCAGAGCACATCTAGAAGATACGTTGGTAAAAATATCAACGAACAGTCTCACGTCATCATCATTTGTGCTCCCACCACTGTTATCAGCCAGCAGAACTGCACTGGAGGTCTTCGGCTGACAAAGTCCTAAATGGGTAGCACCCACATCTCAAACATAATGCAAAAATCTTCTAATATGGAGCAAGGAAGATAATCTAGACCTGTCTTTTTATCTTAATACTATTAGGACAAATTACTAGTGTGCTTCTGGGAACAAATGGCCTTTTATCTCAGCAGTCCTTTGTCTTTTTTTTTTAAGCTTACGAAATTTAAGGTTTTTATTTTTTAAAAAGACTTCAGCCTTACACCTGTTCCTTTTGCTATCACTACTATAGTTTCTGCTGAAATCAATCACAGCACAGTAGAAGTTCTGTGGGATTCATCCAGATTATCAGAGCCACATCCAAGAACAACATTAAACTTAACCAATCTAATGACAGCTACACAAAGCCTCAGTAATGAGGATTCACACTGGGCAGACAGAATGAAGGTTTCCTGGCAAAAAGTCAGTGAATCACTAACAGAACGACTGGCTCTTTGTATTCCAGAGACAGACAAATTAGGGGATTTACTAAAACTAGTGATTTTCATCTCAAAGGTCTCATCACAAAACTAATGAAACCACAGCTGTTACAAAACTCTTCTAAAAATCAACATGTTTCAAGAGGATGAGACAAACCTGCAGTTCTACCTGTGAATGCTCTACAATACGTGTTTGAGCTTGGGTTCATAAATTCTTAATCTCAGCATCACACTGGTCATTCAAGAAGATGAATTACACATTATTTGTTTATGAAGTGTTGAAAACACATAACAAATAGCTGTTAGCTCAACTTACCTTGTAAAAACTCTTGGTGGAAAGATTAAAATAGAGATATTATTGGCACGGATATGGTTGACATGTGAAAGTACTGAATTACCTAGACTTTCCCCAAGGTAAGTACTCACCCTTTCTGTGACTTTATTGCTCCCATAGTGCTTTCTTATCTGTAGGACATATTGTATAGAAGTAGAGATATATTATTACATTTGACTGTATAAGTAGTCTAAACTACATACATTAAGGACTCAAATTTTATTTTTACAAATTTATTTTTAATTTGATGATGTTCACTGGTCTGCTCGATGTTCTCCAGCTTTTCTTTGGCTTATAGCACTTACTCCCCAACACTGGCAATGCCAACACAACTGATGTTTTCTCTTGTCCCTACACTCCACAATCCCTTTAGAGTACGTACACTAGACATTTCTGCATCAACGATAAATGAAGCAAATGCTCAGACTTTTTTCTGGTGATGTTTTTGAAAGGCAAGTATGAAATCATCAAAATAATCTTCTACTTAGCATTGGACTTACTATTACTGAAACTCATCTTAAACTCCATGTGGCTCCTGAACATGAAAAATTAAGAGTATTTATGGGAATACTTCCAATGTCACTTTCCAGGGGAACTATACATGTTTCACATGAGTCCAATGCCATTCATAGGAATCATTCAAATTTTATGACTTTTATACGAGGCATTGAAGTAAGAGTCAGAGAAACTGACATTGTTTTCAAGGAATCAGCATTGATATTTGTCCGTGTTCTCCTGCATCTAAGTTTGCTTTGCAGCAAAATTTCAGCTGAGTAGTTTCAGAGTTTACAGGTATTTTACATTCATGAATTCATTTTTTCATTCCACAGGCAGGCAAGAGGCAGAGTAATCATAATTGTGGACAAGACTGACTATTAGAAGAAAGTCCCCAGAGCAACTGAATAGCACACTACTCTCTAAATCAAATGAGCAGCTATTAACATCAGTTGTATACAGTTTACAGTGTGGTGTTACTGCTGCCTTGCCAAATTCCCTAGGAATTAGGTAAGAACTTTAACCTACCTTGTTAACTAATTTTAAAAAGGCAAATATTCTTAAAATACAAAGCCTCTAGTCACAATGCAGAGGAAAAAAAAAAAGAAAGATAAATTTAGGGGAGAACAAGATATAAGTCACAGGTTTTTTATCGTGCAAAACAAATGTCAATACCTAAATGTCTTTAGTCAGATTTAATGTAGTCATTCCTAAATAAATACATTTTTGCTTACACAGAAGCTTTCTGACTTCATTTGTCATTTAAGTGAGGAATGAGAGAACACAAAGAAGAACATGAGTATCTAGGCACAAATAAGGACAAACTTACAAGCATCTTTAGCATGTATAATAATCAGTGACTACTAATGCTGTTACCTGAATCATTTTTGGGTTATAATTCAGAAGCAGATGTACTTAAAAAAACATTTAACATTTAAATGTTCACTCCAAACTGAATCAGCTCAATACAACCCACAGAATTCAGCTTCACATACTCAGAGGTCTAAACTAAGTGAAGTCATTGCGTTACAAGGTAGAAAAAAAATATGTATTTAGAGAGCTGTAATCTGCATTACCTCTCAGATGACTATACTGAATTTCTAGAACCCTCAAACTGGTAGGTCATATCTAGCATACAAAACATAACAGTATTTTTTTTCTTTCTTTGGAAGCAGAGGGATAGTAGCGGCAAGTTCTATCCCTTGACACCATTTGATATTCACGTGAAAGTAGTGAATTGTACAGGCTTCACACTTGAAGGAAGACCAAGAAACAGCCAAACACATGATAAACTGGATAGAAAAAAGTTATTAGTTTAGTATCTATAGAGTAGTATCATTTTGCAATAAACTGAAATCCTTGTCTTTACAAGTCCTCCTTCCTGGGCTCAATATTCCTAATTTTCCAGTTTCATGATTTCTGTTGCTTTCTTCTTGTGGTTCCACGACCCAGGATACCAGGTCTATAAACTGCTGGATTAATCACCAACAAGTGTAATACTCACCAAGGTTACCACCATGGAGTTTAATTAGGGTCAAGCATATGTACATAACCACATTTGTATTTTATGGGCCAGAGTACACATTGCAGAGCTTGTATTTACCTTACCTTGTTGCTGTGGGACAAGAGTGAATATGTAATCTGACATACAGGGGCATAGATAGTACTTCATATAACATGCAGGCCACAAGAACGAAGTGAACATACTAAAAATACACAAACCACAAAAAATATCTAACAAGTAGGACAAGTTTTACACTAATTCTTCTTGTGATGTTGGTATGACACTTCTGAACCTGTGTAAGATGCTCTCAGATCACTAAATATGACCTTGTTTTCATCACATCTAATGCAAACTTCTTGCTTCCAATAATATCTATAGCTTACAGAATTAAGTAGTGGTTTGGCTTTTTTTAATCTCATAGTTCCTTTGCTCTGCTGCTGATACCAGCCTTGATCACCAGATTCTCCTCTCCTCTGTTAGGCACTTTCTCATTTCCTACTATATTGATTTTTAAAAGCGTGAAAGAACCTACTCAAAGCAGAAAGCCACTTGGAAAAAGAGAGATCCCCTTTAACAAATTGCATATCTTGCAACAAATTGCATTCGGTACCTAAAAACCACATTTACACTAATTTCCACCCCTTACTTTCACATCCTATTTTCTGCTAGTCTCCTACTCCCGGCATTCTTTTTGAGACATCATTAGGTATTATGGATACTTAGTAATTTTTTGCATATTTATAAAAGTACTTTTTTTTAATGCTATATATGATATTCTGTTTGCCTAATGAAAGACAAACATTAATGGTTAAGAAACAGAGAAACAGGAATATTATCCAGGACTACTTTTATGCTGTTTCACTCACAGTGACATTACTCTTCGGTCCTACCATTTCATATAATCTCAGAGCCCAAACACTCTCATACAGCATTTCTAATAAGTAGCGAGACTGATACTCTTAGTATTGTTTTCAGAATTGTTTTTACTCCAACATGCCTGAAGACTGGATGAAAAATGATTTAGAGCTGATCTAAAAAAAAAAACCAACCCAAAACTAAAAGATCCCCAAAGACTGTTAGTCAAGTACATACCCCATTCTACTTCCAAGCTATGGCACAACTTCTTCAACTATTATCAACACTCCAGGTCAGTTCAGAAGAAAATATGTTCTGCTATGACAGCTGTTAGCAACAGAGCGAGGATTACACTCAGCAGACAGCTACAGAGTTTTGGCAACAAACTTTGAGGCCACTACTGACCCTGGCTAAACCTCTGATGGCAGACGATTCTTTCCTCAAATTCTCAGAAAAGCGTTTGTTCAGAAGAACAGAATCAGATAAAAATACTGAAGACTAGCATGCTCGTTCTGTAGTAAGCAATTTACCTGTAACTTTAAGCAATTTATCTGTAACTATAAAAGCAAACAGAAAGAAAGACCTGACTTCTGTCAGCTATTAAATCCAAATCCTACACAGCAGGACATAACACACACTTGAGAAAAAGTTTGGGTTTTTTTTTCCTACACCATCATCAGAAAAATAGCCCTGATAATCCTTCCAAATAGAAAATTCTCATCAGTTTGTGACAAACTTGAGTAAATATAGCCAATCATATTCTCATGTTCCAAATCGTGTTCTTCAAACACTTTCATCGCTTACTACTAAATCACTAGTTAATCTAAAAATTGAACAGACACATATATATAAAAGAAATGCTAAGTTAGTGTGATGAAAAATTGATTTTTGTTTCAGTTCATTTTTCAGATGCAACTTCCCCTGCCTCAACTGTAACCTATACTACAGCAACCATGCTTAACATTTACTGTGTGTCACCATTCTATGATTTACAAATAGTGGTTGGGATACTACAGGAACCTGAGACTGTACAGCTGCTGAACCGGTACTCATCTACTTACGGTCTGTGCCATGCTGTCTCTCTTCCCCCAAGATGGATTTAACATCAGCGATGTGTCCCATAGATGTTTCCTGTTGGTCTGTAGGCCAAAAGATTTATGGCAGAATGAGAGGATACTTTGTAAGTTTTTATTGTATACGCAGTCTGCAGAGGGTACCACGAACTAGCCTTGTTTCCATGTCTGATTTTCTCCAGCCAAGGCATCCCCAAAAGACTGTACACAAATCACTGCTATGATGCTGGAAAGGACTGATATGATGCTGGAATGGGTAAGTTATTGTATTTACAAGAATGCTTCAAAATGATAGTAAAATGGCAAGTCTTATTTGGCAGTCTGATTTTTTGATCTCTGCTGGAAAGAACCTGACATATGGCTAGGATTTTTTTCTTCTCCCCACAAGAAGCAACTGTCAAGTAACTACACCCACAGCACCTAGTAGAAGCTGCATTTCCAGTGTAATAAATAGTCTCCTCTTCAAAAACGCAGATGTTCTACAGAAAAGATGCAAGAGACTTTTGCTCCACAACCCTGGTAGGTTACTGTGACTCTCATTAATAAGTAGGAAGACATCTGTTTAACTAGAAAGCTAGGGAGGTTAAAAGCCCTCCTAATGCATACTTTTGATTTCAGTTTTCCATGCCACATCTAAACAAACATTATCAGAATATGTTTTCACCCCCTTCAAAAACGCAAATACATTGTGAGACCTTAGCCTGAAAAGTCATTTCTTCCAGAAAACTGTACTTTTATTAAAAAATATTGATGAGGTATCAGAACAAGAAAACACATAATAATAGTATTTAGATCTCATTTCTCTTTGAAATTGTTTCTGAAACCCTGTTATTATGCAGATTTTGTCATGTTAACCTTCCTGTCTTTTGATGGTATTGGCCACGACAAAGAGAGAAAGTTCACTAACTCTTGTAAAATTAAGCTTTCTTCACAATGCAGGTTTTCAGATTCAGTCCTGTCCTGCCTCTGTATCAGCTCCATGATTCACATGAGCTTTGGGTCAAGCCTCAAGTGCCAGAATGAATTTACTGCTTATGGATGGCTTTTTTTTTCCCCATCATCACTATCTGCCCCCCAGTACTGGAGTATTCATTACTTTAGATCACGTTAATACCGTGCTTGTAAGAAGTAATTTTCCATCTTGAAGCCTTTATATTAAGCATCCCATTGCCTAAATTGGTTAAAAAGTTATTTACCTGATACAATTCCAAGTCCTGGAGCTGTCTAATTTGCTTTAATGCTTTTATTTCAGAATGCTTTACTTGTCATGAAAAATACATGACACATTACTGAATATAAATAATAGAGCTTAAGAGGCAGCTGGAGTGTTATGCAGTCCCCTCTCACACAAAGTGCAGTGTCACTGCCCTTAGTACAGTGTAATTTGCATGCAGGAATGGATAAATCTTAAAACACAGCAGCAGTTTATATGTAACCTACCAAAAAATAGGTAAATCACAGGTAAATATTTATATGGGATGTCAGCTGTCTCTTTTAGTCCATCAGGATACATTATTGTTTACTCTGTATCTAAATGACCTGTCAGACTGGAATACAGTTCTGAACCAAGCTTCAATAACAGAAATTACAGCTTTAAAAAATATTTTGCAGGTCCTTGCAATGCAAGGATACAAGATGCTAATATGTTATGTAAGAGATAAGATGGAGGACAAGGACAAATAGAGAATTAGTTACCTAACTTCACTATTGTACAGACAGTGGTGGTTCTTCCTTTCAAATAATTTTCAGGTTTTTGTTGTTGTCATTGCTTCGAAATAAAATCATCTATACCTTAACTGACAACTAAACAATCACTAAGTGACTGAAAGCAATGTCAAGAGACTGAAAATTAGCCTCAAGACTTCTTTCACTCAAAAAAACAGAAAACAACCCAATCTGCATTCCTGCATGACCTTAATCTGATTTTTACATTTTTCAGTTTTATACACACATCGGTTTCTGAGTTTGCATATTCTATATATACCATTTCTACATGCAAACACTTAAGCCCGATATCAAAACATTTGGCTTTCTAAGGGACAGGCAGACACAACCTAAATGCCTGTGTCTCATATTAGTGGCAACCCCGCTACATGTTCAAGTAATTCTCACCTGAGCTGGCACAAGCCTTCATCTAGCCCACCCTTAAAGCTGTATCTTTATTAAACTGTATTATTTCACCAAATTGTCACCACATGACATTACAGACATACGAAATCCCATGCAGTCAGCATTAGACTTGCTCACTGATCCCATTTTTACACTTACTGCACCTTCATCTGATGCATTTTCATAGCAGTACAGTATAGGAGGATAGGCTGGATGAAAGACGTAGCTAGCCTGAACAAGGCATCATTCTTACGATTTGTCTAGGGATCACATGCTGATCTCATCTACTGGAAGAAAGTCTAAGGCTGGCAAAAGTTATAGCAGCTGCTAGCTTTTGCTAAGTATAGGTCATTTTAATTCATGCCTTCATCTTGTAAAGGCTTCTCCATCAAACCCTGGTGTTAAAAAATGACCTACTGGTTTTGTATCACATACTCCCACGTAACGTGCTATCTGACATCTGAGCAGGGTCTATGCAAGTACAGAGAACGGCTGTGCAGAGGCTTATTGGAAAATCAGACTGCACCTGAAGAGACTGCTATCTTAAGGCATACGGTACGCCCACGCTAATTTTAGAAGGTGTTTCAAAATAAAAGCTTTAAATTCAGTTGAACAATGCAAAGGAAAAAAAAAACTTACAAAGCAGGATATATGTCCACTGTTTGACTATTTAAAAAATAAAATACAAATGCAAAAAAATACACCATAATCATGGTTATACTAATAGTCACAATAACATTATCATAAGATGAGTTGGAGAGATTTTAGCAAACTTCCTCCAGCGCCAAGGTGTGTCAATTTTTATTTCAAAGCTCACATAAGCCATATGAACTATAATTTAACCTTTTAATATTCATTCAGAAGATATTTTTAGTCCATGTGGAGAACAATGTTCATTGCATGTCTATTTTTATTTCTGAGCCACTAGTTTCAACACTAATGCTTGACAATAATTGATGATGCTCTTGCAGAAGATGGAATGCCATCTCCATGAAGAAGAAATATCACTTTGGCATAATAAATTGTTCCCTTTTCATTGCACGCATAAGCATGTTATACTGTAGATAAACCACAAGTGAGACTTGGAGAGTGTATGCTGCAAACCCTTTTGCAGGCTTCATCCAAAAGCCAGAACTCCATCCCCAGCCTTCTCCTGAAAAGAGCTTTTGCAGAGGGTATTGCCACCAGTGCAAAGGGCTCCACTGAAGACAGGGAACCAAAAAAACCCACAAAGATGTCAATGTAGGACATGAGTCTTCTTTCATTTGTTGTTCAAAACTGCTACCGTGTATAGGAAATTATTTCTAACCTATACATACAGGACTTCAATAATTCCAGAATCAGCGCTTCAAATTCTACTGCAGTTTTAGGAAAACAATTCCTGTGTTCATTTCACTGACAAGATGGGGTACATTTCATTTGCATCTCAGCCAGGGATCTATTAAGGCAGTAAGATTCTTTTATTCAGAGCTTCTTACCAGAAGAGTTTTAATCAATTTCAGATTGCTGAAAAAATAGCCTTGTAGATAGACAAGACTCTTCATACTGTCTCACTGACAAATCACTTTCAATGTAAAATTTCAAGACACAACACACTTAAATACTCAAAACCTCCACTGAAACAAACAGTAGTTTCAATCAAAGAGTCAAATAAAAACCAGTACAAACCTAAAAATGTAAGGCCCTCAGAACCTACATACTTCTGAGACAGAAAAAGGCTGCTGTTAATGCAGTAGAGAGAGATCTATTTTAGATCCTTCTTTTACAGGAGCCCTCATGTGTGTAGTTAATGTAAGACAGGTAACACAGACTTCAGTAGGACTACTCATGAAAAAAGCCATGCTTGTATTAAAGTACGAGCAGGACCCAGACTTCTTAGAAGTCCTTTAATGCAGAAGACCACTACAGATTGTTCATGATAATATTTTAACATGTCATGTTTTACATATTTGCACTAAAAAACTGGCATGTAGTTACAACCAATACATGAGTTTCTACTACTGTGCTACTACACTGGTTTTATTAAAAACGCACATTGGCACCATGCCAGCAAGTGACAGTATTTTTGCACATGATTTTCAAATATATTCAGTTGAACTGCTTGATGCTGCTCTCTGTTATATCAATGGTAAAGTTTTCATCAGCTTTTGTGTGAATAACAGGGAACAATTCCACAAGTGTTATCCAATTTCCTTTCCTGGGGCAGCCACTGACTTCTCCTGTGACGCAAGTCACGTCTCTGTACCTTCTTCTATCCAGCTGTTACAAGGGTTACAGAACTATATGTTTGAGGCTGTTGGCTCAAATGTGTAGTTTGTTAAATAACAGTCTACAGGGAAAATACAAAATAAAATATTTACTTTAGACAATTTACCATGTCTTTTACATAATCTTAAAGAAAATCTCAAATACACAAGCCTGCAGACTGGGAAAGGGCTTGTGAAGTCTTGTACTGACAAACCTAGATACAATTTTAGAAGAGAAAATTCTAAGAGCTCTGCAGCTGTCTGGCATTACCCCTCCAGTTTCCATGGATACGACATTAGATCAGCACAAACCAAGCCACTGAAATTTTTAAATGAGCTTAATTTTAAATCACCCTCTCTCACAAAAATCCTGGTGACAACAGACATGTTAGAAATAATTGAATTCTTTGGTTGAAAGCCCCCCCCCCCCTTGTGATATTACTAAAACAAAGGTTATAAAAGAGAAGAAAATAAATCTAACATTTTACCTTCTCATTTTAGGTAAGAAATACTACAAGCAGGAGAAAAGATCAGTAATATTTACAGGAAAAAAACGTTTTCCAGTTACAAGTTTGTTCTACAACACCAACAAAATTTAGAAAGAAGCTAGCCTTCTTTGCGGGGAGGAAAAAAGAAACAAAACCAAAACAACAAAATCAAGCCACAAAACCAAAGGAGAAGGTATATTTGCTTTTAGGACAACTACAAAAGGTGCTTTGCAAATGTATCCAACTTTGCTTGTTCGTGATCACAAAATATGATACTCCCAGACACAAATTCTGAATAAGCTAGAACATTTTATTAAACAAAGAATATTGGCCAAAAAAAATGGGGCTGAGAGGGAGACGATGCATTGCCTTTAGCAGAAGCATAGGGGGCAAGCTATGTAATTCATATGAGTATGTGTCTCATTGGAAACAAAACACTGAAGCAAGCAATACAAATAAGCAAGACTGACTGCAAGCAGGTAACTTTTAAAGACAGAAGGATGAACGAAAATCTCAAGCAAGAGGAGTACTCTTGGGTAATCAAGACAGACTTTACTACAAGTTTTGTTAGCTTTTATTTGTTTTGATGTGTACTAGGGAGTCTCATTTTAAACACCTCATTATGCTTTCTGCATCATTGTGTGAGCAAATCTAATGCCTTCTATTTCTGACAAGGAAACAAACTATACAGTTCAACCTTCTCAAAGAGGCAGGAAAACATGACTAAATGCAAGGAAGGAAAGTTTGGATTCCTTTCTCATTAGACACCGTTTTCACAGGTGTTAATAAATGCTTCAAGGTTTGCCAGGGGAGATTTCTGTGCCAATTTCTTCTATAATTTATTTTGAACTACAACCAACTTCCTCTTACGGATTTGATATTAATTACTAACTTTTCTGAGAAGAGCTGATATGCTAGGAAACTTTATGATAAGGGTGTTACTAATTCTTTCATGATTTAAAAAAGTTTGTGACTCATTAAGCCAAAACCAAGGTTCTAATGAACTGTTTAAATGAAAGGTGTAATATATGGTGAATCTTAAAATCTTAATTAAATTTCATTCTTACTACATTAAATGAATAATTTTTTTATACTAGTGGTTTCAGATTTCTCTGACTTTTCTCAATTGAATGGTTAGGAACACTTAAACTAATCATGTTCTACCCTCAGACATTTTGTGAGAATTCTACAAAATGCTCTCGTGATGCTTTGATGGGCAAATACGCAACATATACTACACTAGAGAGCAGACAGTAGACTGACTGGCAGAACCGAATTTTAAGTGATTAGCACACCATGCACATTTAAAGGCCGAATGCCTCATATTAAATTAAGAGACAAATTACATTTACAAGCTATGCTAGACTCAGGTATCATAGAAAGGTAACTGAATTTTGACGCAAACAAGCTTTTCTAATTGTTGGTCTGAGTCACCAAATGGACCAGCAACAGAACAAGTATGGTTCACCTCCTGCTCTCAGCCTCCATGCCCCTGTGGATACAGATCTCCAGAGGACACAAAACACCACGGAAAGAGTAGGAAGAGTGAGTAGCTAAACTGATCCTGCATCTAGTTTACTTTTCCTCTGGGGTCTTAGCACTTGGAAGGTAGCTAGACATGGAAGCTACAGTTCAAAACATTTTTTGCCTCCTTTTCTCAAAACTCAAGGTATAATCCATTTCTCTTGGTATTTGCTATTGCTATGCTGGTCCTTGGGCATACTTCTGGGCACACTAGCCTGTTCCATAAAGGATTCCACCCAAAATCTGTGCTGTCCAACTGCACCAAAACTTTCTACTAGGAATGACAAGCAGCCTATCCAAAATCAGAACAACCTCCATGAAAGAGAAACAATCCCCCTGCTCCACACTTTAAAGGACGCTACAAAAATAGAGTTAGAAGAGCTGATACATACAACATAATAATTAGGAAGGAAGTAGGGACATGTGAAATACTAATTCTGTAATGACAAAATGGTTCAAATATAATTTGTTTTTAGAGAATAAGGGCTGTTCAGGTTTCTCTCCAAAAAGGCCTTCCCTATACTCATGGTTAATGAGAGTCAGCAAGTACCAGCAAAAGAAGAGGCATGGAGGACTATGTGAAACTGAAAAGCAAAAACCCATGGGAAAATGACATGGCTTCATCAGCACAGCTATATTTTCTTTTCCTGTCATGCAGTTCAACCAGGAGAGTATACATCTCTCCCTTTCTTTTTATAAAGGAGGACAGAGCTAGGCTATAGAAAGAGGACAAATATATATAATATGTTACAAAAAATAGTAACATAACTACTTAATTTGCAAGGCTTTCCTTACAGCTTACTGCTAGTTTCCTAGTGTCTAACTACATAGCCAGAGGGAGTGGGATATATATACATATTCATTAGCAGTCTGCATGGCAAGGTTTAAAAAAAACAAGTAAGACATTAATGTGGAGAGTGTCAACAATTCAAGACAGGAACTATTTAAGTTACATGATTTAAAGTATGAAATAGCATCAAGGTATTCTGGGGAAGTAGAATTTATTTCTGTAACCCAGATACTTTTCCCTCTATAATCCGGCCACACACTATGTTACTAGCTTTCTGTCACTATAAAGCTTACTATTACAGGTTGCTGGGGATACGTAGAAGCACATAAGGATAATTTATCTCTCATGACGTGCTATATCAGTAAATATCCAAGGTACATCAGTTAGATAAATGTGGGATTCAAAGCTTAAGTCATGAAAAATTTGCTTGTTTACTACTTTTTTCAGAGAGATTTTTTTCATATTGCATAATATAAAAAGTTATAGAAAGGAAAGCTAGGCAGCAACTGCATTTCTTTACAAAACACGTTGCATGTGAACACAGACATGGTGCTTCTCCAAGGCAATGTAATCCAGAAGTGAAAAGGGTTTCCACTACTTCCAAAAAATTAGTTTGACAGCATGCATTGCATCTGTGCTTTTTTCAGTGCCTAAACAGGGAAGAATTGTTTTAATACCTTATATGAGTTGTATTAGCTTTATTGTTTCCATATAAACTGTTTTAAGACTAAAAATCCTAAGTCCTATGTGAAAAGAGGCCAAGATTAACCTCCATTATGAAATCATATATGTTATATGACAGAAGACCCAACACGTATTTCAGATTCATTGCTGATCAATGGCATCCCATGCTCATATAATTATTCTTATGACATAGCAAAGGAAAAGCCTTTCAAACTAAACAGCCAAATTTAATTATGCTACATCTTGACCTGGACATTTCATAGTCCTTCTCCAACTCCCAGTTCTCATTTAAACATGAGAGTCAAGTCAATGTATGATTTGTAGAAACCACCTCACAGAACCTGCAGAAACAGGAAAATGCTAACACCTTAAGATGTTAGTACTCTAATGCATAAATTGCAAAAGTACATCCTCCACTTCAGGCTTCAGTGAATCACCCTGTGTTGTGGTCCATACACGTGTGTATATATCTCCATGTACCTGTACGTACGGGGTTAAATAGGCCTCTACCTTTTACCATACACAGAACAGCCTCTACTGAAGTAATTGTGTGTGGCTTTAGGTTTGCAGAAACAGTCTTTAGGCAAATTGCACAGTATGAATTTCAGAAGTTTAGGTACTATACCCACCTTTGCAAGTAATTCTGTAAAGCTTTGTTCAATCCACTTGCCTTCTCTGTGCCTCTGTTTAGGCATCTGGAAAATTCAGAAAACAGCTAATGTTTCCCTAGTGTATTATAAGGAGGAATGCTCAGAAGGTGTTTCCAGGTAAGCAAGCAAGATTCCATGAAAACAAACCAGAAAGCCACAGTAATTTCTTCTTCGCTGATACAGTAAGTAACAAATTGTCAGCAGAAGTTAGACCTCTTTCCCAAACACAACCGGTGTCTCCAGGACGTAAGTATTTACCCTCTTATTTCCAAAACTGAGGCAATGACAGCATCTTCTGTTTTAGTACAATATGCTCTGCAGAACAACAACTCTATCCTCAGCCTCAAATCTGACACATTCCATATCCAAAAATACGCTGGCTACCCTTGGAGGTTTATATTTTCTCTTATACAGAATAATTTACACATTGATTTGGTCATTCTCTGATAATGGGAACAATTTCAGAGTAATTAGTAAGGGATTAAGTTTTTTTTTTAAATTTCATTGCTTTCTTTCCAATATCAGAAGCAAACTCTTATACCAATGCTGCTCTATGACTTTGGTGACCAATGTTTTATGAAGATCACATTAAATATTCACATGCACGAGAGAAGATGAGGTACAATTATCCTGAAAAGATGTTCCTGATCCAAGATACTTAAAGAATTTAAGTCCATTTAGTACTGAAGCCTGCCTTCGGTAAGCTCTTCCCCTTATATCTCATGTCAAAATATTGCTCTTAAATACATGTTAAAACAGAATAATTTTCAAATACACACACCACTTCTGAAAGCTTTATCGTAGCCTGTTCCCAAAGCACAAACTTAGGAAACTTGCTGGCAAACTGTCAAGATTTCAGAACATAAAATACAACATTGATAGAAAACTCCTATGACAAGATTAATGGTCTTCTACCCTTCAAGAACAACAGCAAAACCCCAGTTTCACTATGCCCTGGAACACAAAAATTATTAAAACTGGAAAATTAATTCATCAGGCCAACACAATTGAATATAATGATCTATGAAAGTACATAAATCTGGGGTCATGTCCATCTTATTTATATATTTTTTCGATTATGCTACAATAATTTCTGTTGAATTGGGATGCTAAGGCCATTAATGCATGAATACAGGTTCTTTGAGAGGGCATTACATCTGTGTTCTGTGGAGTTTTGTGAGATAACACATTTATATTCTGTTTATTTTCTTGTTTCTTCTTCTCAAATTTGCTTTCTGACATTTCTACAATACAACTATTTTAACATAAAAAAAAAGTTAACTTCATGCATATTCTCAGTGCATTCCACTGAGAATCGATATTGAGGTGCTACTATGAAAATATCATTAGTTATATTTGTTGCTTTCAGTGGAAGCACAGTCAGTTGTCCAATAAAAATGTTTAGAAAAATCTGCTAGGAATATCTAGGTCAACATACTTCATAAGCAAACTGAAAAGTAGTTTTGAAAAAAAAGGAAAAAAGGGCAAATTTTTGTGTATGAAAGGTATCTGGTGAAAAAGAGATAAAAGGTATAAATGAATGCAACTTCTTTTTATTTTCACCATTGATAAAGACCTCGTACAAAACTGTACCATAGCCAAAAGAGGCTACCTGTCTTACCAACATCAGTTAACAATGGAAATATATGAAGTAGCTTCAAAAAGCTGTTTGGTTACCTATTGATTTATCCATTCTTCTGTGTGGGCCAGTGAACTAATGAAAATTAAGAGATCTGAAACATAGAGACTGAAAATACGTCAGGTTTTGCCTCATTACAGAGGAAACAATAATGAAGAATGAAATAGGTGTTATTACAAAATATGAAGGCACAGAAGTATTTTTCACTAGTAACCCTGCGTAACAATGAGTGAAAAGGTGCACATTGTGAGGAAATACGTAAGAAAAAAAACCTGCCACACTGAACCGAACAAACTTGAGACAAATCCCCATAAATAAGGACTATCATTTACTCAGTGAAGTTATTTTTAGCTTTAAGAGGAAAAACATCAGAAACCTCCTTCCATTATTAAACTTCTATTTTCTCTGTGTTATTTGTTATAGGCAGTTGATAAAATCAAATGAAGACTGGAGACCAGAGTAACAGGTTAACTCTCCAAAGTGGGAAAAAAGGGGGAAAAAGGGAAAGACACCATGCAACAGCAAAGAACGAACATTAATTAGAGAAAAACAATGACACAAGTAATATACTGCATGCAGACAGCACACTCTGTATCTTCATTACATAGTCAACTTTCTGTTCTCATTTAAACACACATCTTTAATAGCATGGTAGGGTAACAATAAATTCAAATCTATAAATATGTGGGTTTGATCTCTCAAAGACCAAACAATTCAAAAAACTTCTTAAGCATGTAGTGGAAAAACAGCTGGAAACTGCAGTTTGATTTAAGAATAACAATATGGATCAAAGCAAAATACAACACAATTAACATGCTGCAGCAGTGAACCATGTCTTAACCTCCAAATCTGCCCACACGTGACGGCAGAGACTGAAAATGGCCCAAACTGTAGCACCTGTTATGCTGCATATTAAATCACAACTGTAAAGTTACGATTCTTAAACATAGAAAGAGCACATTTTCAGAATCAACCCATTTTTGCAATCTGCAATTCGCAGTATCCACTACTACCAAGTCAGTTTGTCACACGCTGCAAACAGACTTACTTGGCTTACACTGAGATGACAAAGGTGTTATATTATTGTGACACAATGTACAACAAAAGTCCCAGCTGGCTAAAGCGTTTAACACTTGAGGAAAGGGAAAAGGTAGGAAAACGGAACTGTTATGACTGCCCTGCATAGGCATATACATGTCTTCCTCCTTACTCTAAAAACTAATAGGAGTGCCACATTTGGAATATGGCCAAAGACTACCAATTAATGCAGAGGTTTACACACAGTGTAGACTGGGAACATTCTTCCTTGCAGTTGCACTTCTGCCTTCAGAGACTAAGGAGACTGGTGGTGTGCCTCCAGGAAAGAATTCTGCGTAAAGAAGAATCAGAGGGATTAATTAAACGTTCAAAGAAGAGACAGAGGCAAGAAAAAGCAGGTGCCTTGGAATTAACATGTTCATACCCTCCCTCCTAAGGCAAACTTCTGAAAACATCATCTGGAAGCACAGAAAAATTGTACAATGCTCCTTGTAGGACATACCAAGCCAGTTAATCCACATGAAAGGACACAGCATTGATCAGAAAACCAGCTGCACCAAATAAGAACTTCTCAGGCTGACAAGGAATTGTTTTAGTACACTATATACCAGCTTTAGGACAACCTCAGTTCATAAATAAGTGCAATGAAAAGGTACAGCCTACATTAAACCTTAATATTATGGTTTTCTAGTGTATATGCAATATCTACAGGAGTGATTCCGTAAAAAAAAAAAGAAATTTAAGTGTCTCAATAGATTTAGAATTGAGAACACAAAGACAAAACAACACAATAAGATTTATAAGGTTTGTGTTACATTAAAACTTTAATGTTTCAAAAATCTTTATTGAACATAAACTAGGAAATATGGTAATTGACATGCTGTAGACTCTTAGTGGCTAATGGGATGCATGCAGAAACAAAAATGAACTGAGATATTAAAGGACAAAGAGCAAAATGAGCAACTAAGTTGTTTCTATGGCTGCATTTGTTAGTGCAAAACCACCTTGGAGTGAAAATGAAATTCTATCGTAAGAAAATAAAAACATCTTAAGAGAATTATCTAAGCACAGAGTAAAGATTCTTTTCTTTTTTTCTTTAAATTCTAAATTAACACGAGTTAAAAGGTCAAATAATAGTAAGAAGGGAAAAGATAATGATGAGAGAGCAAAGTTCTAGAAGTGACTTGCTGGTAGACATGCTATGTCCAGCATTCTCCTCAGGTACACCATCTGAAAAACCTGTCCCACTTGGGAGGATATGTATCATTGTGTAATAGAAAAAAACAGAACCAGAGTAGTTTGTTTTGGTTTTAAATCTATTCCTAACCAAAATATACTCATTGAAAAGTCTGCCTTAAAGACATAAATAAGAGGCAAAAAGAAACTCTTTCATTAGCACCGCTGGAGCAGAATTATTTGCTTTGAGTAGTACTCGATGCACAGAGCAGAAAAACAGTTGCAAGGACATCAGCTGAGCTATTGCTGTTTAAGAGTATCAAAATGCTTCATGAGCATCTGCATTCATTCTGTTCCAGGTCTGAGGAAACTTCAGACTTTATTTCCCATCCGCAGCGTACTGTTGGTTTGTATCGCTCATGTCCTGTTATGTAACAGAGTAGGATTGACAAAATCCAACCTGACTTGACAGAACCTGAGCTGTCATCTGTGCAATCTGAAAAAGCACTTTTCTAATGCTGCAGTGACATGAAACTTTTTTTTTTTAACATCAGCATATTTTTTAATACTTAAGGCAAAAAAACCCTATCAAATAAAATACTTCATTGACACATGAATTCTCTAACAGTGCAATTGCTTTAGCATCATGGTTGTTCTCACGCACAGGGGTAGCTACGTTTTTTACCAGTTTAGTTAATTTTTTTGTTCCATGTGTTAGTTCATGCATAGTCCAAGGCTGAGTGTCTATTAATACACACCACCAGCAGCATCAATCACAGATGTAAAGGTTAGTTAAGAACTGATTTCCACCCTTTTTACTCCAATAGGAGCAAGAATTTAGACATCATCAATGTCATACTGAACAGAATATAAAAGCTTTTTTAAGCAAAACAAACCAATATGTACTCCAAAGACCTGTGTATCTGCATTTGTAGCTAATGTGATTACAGTCATGAAACTTACACGTATGAAACTAAAACCTTACTCAGGACACAAAGCATGCATGCAACATTTTGACACACATTTTGGTCTCTATATGTTGCCAGAGTGCCCTTAATCTGCCAGCTACTGTTCTTGGTGATTGTGAAGCTGATAATGTCAGTAAATTGACATGAACCAGCATTGGTACTGAAGACAAAGTACCATATAATTTCATTATAAAAATAAGAAGCTTCAGCAAGACATTTCTTCCCAGATTCATTACATTTCTTCAAGATTCTGGTGGGCAAATTTTATGAGCTAAATCAGCTCCTGATGACGAGTGCTAAAGCCAATCCAAGTAAGAGGTGGTACTACTCTTCCTGGTAGCAAACCACTGTATCAGTTTAGACAACTTTTGACACCTCACCCAAAAGCATGAGGTTCCAGAAGATTCAGTAAGCATCATAACAGCTTGTAAATTCTGAAATGGGAAAGTTCCACTCTGTTCTACTGTACTGTTCATAATTTTTGTCTTGTGTTAGGTCACAGCACTTCAAACTCTCCACACATCAATTTAATGCAACAGTCCAACAAAAAAATTTGCAACTATTGACTCGGGAAGGCTCCAACATTCTCTACCAGGTGGGACCAAGAATGCAGTATGCAACTGCAGGGTCACAATGAAGAGGAGCATACACACCTCTCCCCTTCTTGTAGCAAAGGCCCAACCCAATCTGGGTGGGTCAGCCACCTGTGAAACTGCCACCTTGGCTGTAACCTCCATCTGTTGCCCGATTTCATTGACTGCCTTGCTGTACAAGCATTTATTCCAGCACAACTGGTAAAATGTAGCAGCTGAGTGAAGGGAAGAGAAAGGTGTCTCTGGATGGAAATCCTGGCTTACACTGTGTGTTAAACCACCACCTTAAAAGNAGACGAGCATGAAATTTAATCAGTCACTATAAACTTCTTAGAGAACAAGGATAATTAAGAGAAGGGCACAAAAAAGAGGAAAACAGGGTTAAATAGAAAATAAGAGGTAGAAAAATAAATGAAGTAACAACAAAAACATACCACAAAACATAAGAAGGGGGAAACTGGAGCAGAAAGTAACATTTCAAAAATGATGTTATTTGCAGACATACTGTTTAAAAGAAATTACGAGTGAACATCTTTCTCTGCAATTCCCAGATACACTGATGCAAATCATTATTATTTAAAAATATGTTTGACATTCTGAATGTGTCAATGTAAGTGCATTTTGTAGGACCCAGAGAGAAACAAAGCGAGAAATAATACTTCTTTTAACTTCATACATATGACAGACATTTAATGGCACTGCTGTCCATCTATCCTTTTGCAATATGGCTCACTGGTATGTTTCAATACGTTTCATTTAAAATTCAGTCAGACCACAGAGATCAGCTTTTCGTGTTTAGTTCCTGACAGCTTTTCTTAGTCTTGATATGAACCATAAAACCCTGTATAACTTTTCGTCTCATTGCACCAAAAAGTAATCTTTGATGTTACTCCTATGGGCCCCTATTGCTGTTTAAATATTTGACGCTAACAGATTTTTTGTATGGCAATGTTCTCCAAAAATCCACTTGAATACTCAAAAAGCATGCACCAAATTGATTGTTTTGGTAGGATATATTAGCAAAAGACTTGAACAAACCGTTAAATAAACTCAGATCTGCTGAACATGGATGTTACAGTACTCAGTTTGCAAAGACGTTTCGATATGAACCCCTAAAATCCAGTAAACTGGGAATCTATTGCCAGATCACTGCTTACATAAACAGGAAACTACTTCTGGCACCCTCGCCTGGTGAATTCAGCTGTTCTTGGCATATTGTTTCCACATGTGGTCTGAAGTCGTCTGCTACCTATGACCTGAAAGCACAAACCTTTCCGAGTTCTACCTTGCTCTAATCTTACTTCAGTTTTCATGACAAAGCTTCAGTGAATTGCATAGACTAAAGCAACCAAACAGAACTATTCGTGTGGCAACAGCGACATAAAGGGGAAAAAACCCAAGTCAACAAGCCCAATTCCCAAATGCAAATTGGTCTTCAGTTCAAAAAAAGCAAAGAATAGCTGGGATGGTAGAATACTATTTTCAAAACTTTCAAAGTTAACTAGCCAGAGATCCTTGACGAAAAAAATCCAGTAGGAATTAGGAATTATGCGTAGAAGTACCACTTCTAACAGTGATGCAGACTTCTGTCACCCAGATCCTTTCAGGTACCTAGTCTCCAACACTAAGTGATTTTGAAAATTTTATGCGTTATGACGTCTTCTAAGTACCTGTGAAAGCAGGAAAGAATGTTTCTCTCATGTTCACCGTATATTTTTGGCAGCATCCAAAATGACTTTGTAGGAGAAGTATGTAGTAGCAGAGTGACCAGTAGGTGGGTAAAAAGTGGCCAGATATATTCTGCTTCCCTATAACTATGCTATTGACAGATGGTGGAAATATACTGCAAGAAAAGACTAGTTAGCAAAGGCTAGCAATAGCCTCTCTCTAACCTATGCAATAGGTACCTTTCCTGAAGTTATTTTTCTCCCTAGTGATAGATGCAACCCCATAGCATATGGCATTCATGCTTCATAAGAAGGGGAAATTCTATACATTCCAAATAGGCTCTTATAAATGTCCTCTAATGCACGACATACAAGATGAAGAGACTTGACACCAATGTACTCAACTAGTAAAGTACTAATCTAAAGTCATTTTATCAGATTTTATTAATCCCAACAGATATCTTGCCCTACCACGTCGTCTCACAATTCTAGTATTGGCTAGGAAGATACAAGCTTAGCAAGTAGTAATGTACTAAAAATGCTACCACATTCAGAATCCTTTCCTGAAACCATTGTGCTGATTCTTAATACAATGAGTACTCCTTCATGTTCATTCCATTTCTCGGTAGGTGGAACTTTGAAATACTTTATACAAGAATAATCTATGATGATGTCATAGAATACGGATACTATACTGATGTTATAGGATACTGCATATATATTACAGATCAATGCAGGCACAACAGAAACAATGTGTAATACTGCTTAGATCCACAAGTCATGTCTTCAAACAGGTTTCTGTTTACCGTTCCTTTTCACAAACCTCTGCATTCTGGTACTTATCAAGTTACCATATTTACAAACCAAAAGAAAGGGAAGCTGTCAAACAACTTAAACGTGTATTTTGCCTTAACAACCACCCAGTTTGGCAGGCTCAAGAGATCCAACAGCATTGACTATTGACCAGAATTATTAGGTAACTTCTTAAATTGTATGCATTGCAGCAATTTTATGTGATATAGACATTCTTATATAAAGCAATTTCACTACTTTTCTTGGACATCAGGAAAAGGGTTAAAAAAAAGAAGTTTTTAAATCTACAGATTATTGCTTTGGTGTCACTTTGAGAAACAGCACAACATAACTATTGAATATTATGTTTTTAGGAGGAACACTCAAAACAGTTACCACTCCCCAACATAGTGCCTAACCTCTCCCTTCATCTTATTGTCTCTGCTTAACACATAGTCCTAATTTGACAAATAAAACTCATATTGTCCCTTAGTACCTCCGTAACATCATCATACTATTATGGATAGAATTTAAGTGCATGACACAGATCAGAAAAGCTAAAGGTTAAAAACACAATACAGATTATAGTGCAGAAATGCTTAAATGACATAAGGTTACTTCTCAGAACATGATCCTTTCCTCAGACATCTGTTTCACAATTTTATTTTTGTATTCTTAATATTGCTACTTCAAAGTAAAGAAATCAAATCCTTAGCTTCAGTGGCAAACAAGCAAACATGAAATATCAGTATTGGGTTTTATTATACAGTTAAAACTTACACTGCACACATCAGGATAACCTACTGATATCTTGATATAGCACTTCAGCTACTCTAACATCAGCATGAAATCTGACTAATGTTGTATATGTAATGGGTCTATCAATAAACTTTGGATTTTTCCTGGCCAAAATGGGCTTTGAGTTGCATTCACTATTTCTTAGGTGTTGCAGACGTATCACATCAGAATGTATAGAACTTGGAGTGGCCTGCTAAAAATAATATGTTTCTCTTGTAAACATGTCACAATAGAAGAACTTTTATAGATCCCTTTAAAAGATACTGCTTGATTTTCTCCATTATTTTTGCAGTTTAGAAAGGTAGAATGAGCAGTCAAATAACCTGCTAGATGAAGGGAAATATCCTGTCTGAAATTCAGAACAGTATCAGTAACATCCTTCAGGTTGAAAGAAAATAATTTTCAAAGATAAATTTGATCTTCATTTTACTGCACCACACTGATCCTTCACTTTGCAAAGTTCTTAAATAAGGATATTTATTACCAAGTAATAGCCTTCTCAAGACAGCTATTTTTCCTTCCTGTGCACACTTGTGCAAAGGAAAATGGACATTTTCTGCCCACAATACAGAAGCCACAGATTTTACTTTAAACTCTCTAAAGAGAGCTCATTGCACTGAGGTTCCTAGAGCTAGCATATAAATCTCAAAGACCATCTGAAGGGAAAGGTACCATCTTTAATACTAATGTTTACAGACAACCAAATATTTTTTTTTTAATGTAGGTTTATTTCCTTGTATAATGCTTAAATTATTCAAAGTAAATTTGTTCATGCTTCCAGGTTTTTTTTGGTTTGTTGGTTTTAGAAGGACAATACATAATGTCAATGGCTTAACAGCTTATTGATTGCCAATAGTCACATATTAACATTTCTACTATACCAATTTACAGAAAATTTAATGCTTCATGGATTCTGCACACAAAGAAGAGTTCAAAAGCACACTAGGTAGATTTTGAAAGCTTTAGTTAGAATACAAAGGGGTCAAATTCCTTTGACAAAATGACTGGTAAGTGGGATCACTGAGACTTGCACACAGTTTCATTTAAAAAAGCCAGCTCACTCTTAGGCATTGTTCCTTAAGTTCTCACAATTCTGGTATTACATAGCCAGAGGAGACACAAGTTTAGAAATTGCTTCTTATGCAGTATTCTGGCTCGCAATTGTACCAAATGTGACAGGACAGAAGCATTATTCCTATTTCTGGAGTAGAAAAAAATATAGGTTACATCAGTATCAGAAGGGCAACTCCAGCCTGCAGGTGTTATAACTAAAGGTAAGAGGATATACAGTTTGAACAAACATGTATCACGAGTCACTTGTGTCTCAACTTTGAGTACAAACAAAACAGGGAGTGACAGCATGCAAGAAAAACAGGGCTTAGAAATGCAGAACTCAACTAATATCACTAAAGTAATTTCAGAGAGCTGCATTTTGCCATATATTTAGACCTAGTAAACTGAAAGCGAAGTTATCTTGTTAGAAATTCCTTCAACTATCTCACTTCTCAACAGCAAAGATGCTGTAAAAATGTGTACTGACATTTACAGCTCAGATAAGATTAATTAAAGCATCAGGAAATAAAACTCCAAAATTAGTCCTGGAAAAGCCGCAGGTGCCAAACTGCTATTTACAGACTGAGGGGACGTAATATTTTAAAATTAAACATTGTCATGCATCATCTACAAAGAGATAAGAGGAGAAATACATAGCTAACTCAAAACAATACTCAAATATCAGCAAAAAGACAACTACAACCAAGATCATGATAGTTAGTTAATCTTTCCATGGCATTTAAACAGACGTAACATACCACTAACAGAAGACACCAAACCTAGGGAGCTAAAAGCTTTTCTGAGGCTATTATGTTCTCTCTCCCATTTTATTTCCTTAATTTTGTCTACAACATTACTTCGGGCCATTTCTTAAAATTTTGTGCAGTATTTTAGAACAGTATCTCCACCTCTACTGGTCAAAGGGCTAGAGAAAGAAGCCAAAGAAACATGTAGCATACTTGTTTTGTTTCTTTCCTCTCTCTGCAGTCACCTGGAAAGCTATGGACTGCACTCTAAGCAGCAGCCTTCATGAAAACTTAGAGCTATTATTTAGGAAGTGATAGCAATGAACATCCTACGACATACGGTGAACAGTCTCTTAACAGCACACTTTCAATACAAGAACTTAATTTGGTTTAATGAGATCACCCCAAGCCTTCTGCGCAAAACTGCAACGTAGATGCAAACTTGATACAATCTTACTTAAGCCAAACATTCTCTTAAAATTTAGATATTTGTTGCTCGGGTGGGTTTTGGGGTTTGTTTAAGCTAGGATTTTCTCAGAGCAATCTGAGTCATCAAACATAAAAATTAAATTTAAAAACACAAGCCAAACATTCTCTTAAAATTCAGATATTTGGTGTTTGGGTGGGTCTTGGGGTTTTGTTTGTTTGTTTGTTTGTTTGTTTAAGCTAGGATTTCCTCAGAGCAAATCCGAGTCATCAAACATAAAAATGAAATTTAAAAACTCATCTGTCAGTGAGGTCTGATCTTTTTGCCCTCTACACAAATGGTGTGATTTAATGTAAGATGCCTCTGCTATCTCTGAATAAGAATGCTTCTGGGTTTTGTGCACAACCTACTCCTGCTGGCATGACTTCAACACTTACTGATCACGTATGTTAGATTTAGGTGTAGAAACGGCTAGTTTATTTATCAAGCTTAGGAATGAGATAAGCAGCGAATGGTGCCAGAAGCAGCTCTACACATGCACAGAAGCAGAGCTTTGAGTTGCACACCAAACTTCATACCTACTCTTAAACTTCAGTGCTTTCGTTCTGTCTAAAGCTCATTTTCTACCTGCATCTCTTCTTTGTGTCTCTAAGCATTTACTACTTATGGTTGTAAAAACTAATGCTCATCACAGAAATATAGATAAGAAGAACAATCGAATTAAGAGAAATTGAATAAGCATTCTGTCTTGGAGAAAGAACAAAATATTCCCCCCAAAATGGACGAAGCACTGTGAATGGATTTGAAAGACAATTACTGTAATTTTAAAAACTGTATTAACTTGCTATGTGCTACATAATGGTTCTACAGCCATTACAGCCTTGTTTAGAATCCCACTTCCTTTTTTTTTCATCTGGTACTCATTAATGTGCTATTTATACAATCTATTTTGTCAACTGCTCTATTTAATGTATATATAAAAATCTTGACTAACAAGATGGCAAAGGAGGGTAGGGGAACTTTATATCCCTATGAAATAAAATTCTTTAAGGTGTCAGCAAGTGCTGTCAGTCATTTATTTAGGAAAAAGTCCACATTCTGGACAAAATGTTAACACTGTCTTTTCAGGTCATACTGAATTTCCATGCCTAATTCCTAAAGGCAGTTACTCTATTAAGATTGCTCAAGTGGAAAAATAAACTCTTTACAAGCAAGTAAAAGAAACTCATACTTCAATTAGCTCACAGACAGGTTTCCATCGAACCACTTTGCACAAGTACTATTCATTAGCACGGTTACCTCATTCCTTGCTTGTATGTTCTAGAGAACGCTCATATTTTTCTTTAAAGATCTGAGTTACAACAACTGCTGTATTACTCATTTGTATACAATCTGACTGCCAAACATGAAATCTCTCTGACAGTTAAAAAAGCCTAAACATTTCACAGAATCACAGAATGTTAGGGGTTGGAAGGGACCTCTGGGGATCATCTAGTCAAACGCCCCTGAGCTTTCAGTCAGTCTCTTCAAAATACCATTTCAGAATTTTATACAAATAAGTTCTTCCTGTGCTACTTGGTGAGCACTGTCAAATAATACTAAATTATTTTTGCTTTCACTATTCACAGATTCTTGATGTAAGAATCGTATGAACTTTATAGCCTGAAATAACTTTCACAACTTTGAATTGCTAATTATTTAAATGGAATTTCTCTGGAACAGGTTGGTTTCATTATCTTGAGTTGAGACATGCATCACAGGTTGTGAGTGGTAGGTCCTGAATTTAAAACCTCTTTCTAAATTGAAGAGTTCTTCCGCTGTAATCTAAAGCACAGCAGGCATAATTTTTATACAAATGACTTGAATCACCATGGGAAGATGTAATGAGGGTTTCCTCACATGAATTAGAGATTTGAAGTTCAGCAAATTCAGAACAAGCACTCCTTGATTTTCTAGCCTGGAGAGCCAGTAGCATTCTCCACTACAACTGCTCGCCTAAGCAAAAAACAGATTCACAACCCACTCTTTTGAACTCATTCATTTCTTCTCTGTGCAAAAGCATTCATCAATGAATTGTCAGAAAAAGCTTCATGACTTTTTAAAATACAAGATTTCACAAAAAAAAGGACAATACAGAAGACAAGGAGTCCAGAGCACCAACTTGATAACAATAAATCAAACTGTAAGGAAAAGCTAAGGACCTGCAAATGGAACAGAGAGAAGATACTCAGTTTTTTTCCCTGAAAGTATGCTGGAGAAAGAAATAAATTACTAATACTGAAGAAGGAAAAGCTATTTACTTTGAAGAACGTTCTTTTTCAAGATTTGCATCTTATGAGCAATTGATCAAGATACCTGCTTACTTACAGCATTACCATAGCCCACGTTCATTTCCACTGAAGCAAAGTGGTATTCATAAGCGAGTGAATTAGACTTTCTCCCTGTATTTAAGGGAGAGTCAATAGATTCAACAGTTCCAGATTCTAGACTTCCACTTACAGTTTACCTCATGTTCTTAGTAGCAACTAGGATCTCCAAACACTACTATTAGAATGATTTAAGAACAAAAGCTAGAATATTCTGTGTATTTTTCCTCACTGTAACAATAAAGATTATATAAAATATAACTTGAGGAAAGCATAGTTTTCCATAATGGCTATTCTATACTGGATTATCTAAAGTTTACTTAACTTCTTGTAATGGGAAACAAACAAACAAAAAACCTCAACAAGGTACCATTCACTTTAAAAAGCAATCAACTTCTAACATTGAGGGCTCCCACACACAAACTAATTCGGAAAGAACTTCAATTCTGCACTACCTGGGTTATATGAATTGTTTAAAAACAACTACCATCAATCTTCCCACGACTTCAGCTCCTTTCCATCTCATGACTACTATTTGCAGCATTTTCAAGTTAAGGTTCAGCCCTCTTGCAAAACCTGATGGTTTGGAAGGAAGGGACTTTTTCCTTCTGGTCTCCAAAGACAGCTGTACTTCATGCTGTACTTCACACTCACAAGCTTTTTATCTGAACCAATATACAAATAAAAAGTAGATTTAAACATCTGTATTATGTTACATTTTGTCTACATTTATGATTTTGTCAGCACAGAAATTTTGCTTAACATATAAAAAGGGGGAAAAGCCAAGATTTTTAACTATTCAGGAGATCATGTTGCTGCCAGAATCCCCGAGTGAACTAAACGGGGCAGTAGTTATTGCAATGCAAAAAAAGGGCAAGTAACTATTTTCCCTTCTATTAGCTGGAGTAATTTTCATTTTATTGCATCTAAAATATTGCTACTAACATCTACAGCTTTCTATACAACACCATATGCAAACCATCTACTGAGATTTACATTTATTTATTTATGCATCTAAAAAAAAAAATCACCTTATCATCAGGACAGTAACATACCATGTGTGTATACAGTAATGAGAATACAAGAACCATACCTAGGTAATCTCAGCAATTCAAGCAGAAGCTGGGCTCAGGGAAAATGAAGGTGCTTGGAGGTACAGGATATTGGCTTAGACAACTGTGTTGTCAGTCTGCATGCAGGACTGCCACATGGGCTGGGAGCAGGAGGCTGACACGACTGGAGCAACTACTGGAAGGGCCTGAATGACTGAGAAACTGGAAAGTAACTTGTTGCAGATGGTCCTACTGCAGCAAACTGCTGGGGAAGAGGAGGGAGACCAGTGACAAAGCTGTGGCCTCACCTCCTTACAGCCACATGTCATCACAGGCATAGCGTAGGCCCAAGTGCTGCCCCATCAGGGAAGGCAGGGGCTCAGGTGGGTGAAAAGCCCAGCTGTGACTTCTGTCCCATGCTCAGAGGCAGGCACCCTTTGGCAGCCCTGCTAAAACTAGTTCAGATTTATTCAGGAGGCTCCAATCCATTTTTCTGCTACGTCAGTTTTCAGCTTTTGACTTTTCCATCCCTAACTGTCCCAACATGCAATCAAATACTTCATTTGCACATATTCCCTATTCAATTAAAAAAGCAAACAGCCCCCTATGTACATAATTGGTCATTTCTGTGTTCAGCTAGCTGACTGACATCAGGCGCACACCAGGACAGCGCTCGTACACACACAAATCCTGTAAGGTATTTCTTTCAGGCTGCTCTTTCCAAAGTCATTGCAATTGCTTCAGCTGGGCAAGCAGAAACACCAGCCATCATGGCATGGTAGACAGCAAGCTCCAAACACGCCCTAACTCCTGTTCACCTTGTCAAACAACAGAAGACCCAAACACAAGCAAGGAGAATAAAAAACCCACCAGACTAACTGCTATACTTATTTTTAAAGAAATGAAATGGTAAGACAGGATCCTCACAAGAAAGGACCAACCAATGGATAGTGGTATGTCCCTCCCTCCCCAGCAACCAGGGCCACGCCCGAGATGGGCGGGAAACGTCAGGAGCTGCCGCGTCTCGTGCTGGCCGTGCTCCATTTTGGGAAACGGGGCTTCGGCGAGCCCGAGGGAAGTACCTGAGAGGGCGAAGTTCCTCCGGTTGGCGCCGTGCCGTGCCGTGCCGTGCCGTGCCGTGCCGTGCCGTGCCGTGCCGTGCCGATGCTCCCAGCAGCTCTCTCGGAAAGCCACTTTGCCGGTCGCGGTGAAAGGGAAAGGCCGCCGCCCCTGCCGTGCCCGTCTGAGGTTTGCAGCCCTCCTCACGGCTGCCCTCGCCTGAGGGGAGAACCGGCCCTTCCGCTGGCTCCCGCCCGAGGACCTGCAGGGGGGCCGCGCTCCGTGCTCTCGCCGGGGGAGAGGAGGTGAGGGGGCCGTGCGGCTGTCCTCAGGCAGCGGTATGGAAAGCTCCTGCTTTCTTCTGGGTGTTCCTTTGTGTTGGCTGCCACGTGTTCGCTCTTTTTTGGGGGGTTGCAGTCTTTTTTTAGGCGCTGCTTTGGCAGAAGTTTGAGAGGACAACGTTCTTCACCTCCGCGACTGTGAGTCGAGGGAGCAGGCACAACCCTGCCGTGTGGGGCGGCCTTACTTCAGACTCCTTTTTTAGGAACTCCTGGTCTAGAAGAGGATGAGGAAACACTGAAGGTCTTCTGAGGAGGAATTCCTTTTTCTCCCCACTCAGCTGATGAGGCACCCTGAGGAGAGGGGAGGCAAAGGATGGAGGTGGGTGCTGAGCAGGTGAAGTAGGGGACAGTTACAAGCAATGCCGGTGCACAGGCTGAGGGGCTGCCTGTGTTCAGGGAGGAGGAGGAAGAAAGCACAGGGTTGCAAGGCCCCGCATGACCTTTCTTGGGAGTCTAGGGATGGAGGGACCTGTGATACAGATATGGTGGGGAAAGTAGAAATTTCAAAAGATAAAATATATGCATATGGTTTATATAGAGAGAAATAAGTAGAACAAAGGAACATTAATGATTTGTGACAGATACTGTAATTCTGCAAAAAGACTTTGTGTTTGCCACTTTGCAGACTTCAGGAGTGCACTTAGCATGTTTCATTTAAAGTCTATAACCATTAACCAAAAGAGTGTTTGAGTTATTTAACTCAAATGTCAATTTCAGTGATGTTCTTCACCAGGATAACTTTTTTCAAAATCAGTTATCCTGCCTTCAGACTCTGTTACCAGACTGTAATAGCCAAAGCTCTTTGTGAATGCCTACAACAGATTTTACTAAACCAAAAATGTCTATATAGTTCTTCAGTATGAGCTGCCATGTAGATAAGTTTCATTATTGTGGCAGATAGAATAACGTGGAGATTGTACAACTGCAAAACGGTAGAAGAGAGCAAACTGGAAACAATTACATCAGATTGTTTGGAACTGTATTAAAAACATAGCAAGGGTGACTAATATGTTATAGTTTTGGATCAAGAATGGGCTAGCTTGATCTTTTTTAATAGTTTTAATGATTTGTAAGAGTCTGTAATTTAAACCACTTAAATTTACTTGAGCATGTTATCATTCAACAGCAGAGAAATTATGCTAATAGGATTATTGTTATATTAAAAAATGTGATAATTTGAGGCTTCTAAGAATACAGATGTACAGCTTAAATGTTGCATTCTCATTAGTCATGCAGTAGAATATGATATAAAGTAGGTATTTTGTCATTATTAGAAACAAGATGGCCTGAGTGAACAATAGATTGCACATCTTTTCGTTAGGGGCGGGAACATACTTGTCAGCAAAACAAAGTGGCTCACAGGAAAACATTAGTGAATAAAATTAATGAGAGAAAGCTGTTGCTGACAGCAGGAAAAGAGGGGGAAAACATGACTCTCAGCTATATTGTTATTTGCCCTAATAAAAACACATAATGCTACCTCCTATATAAAAAAGTCTGATTTTAATGGGTTACCTCCACTAGTGCAGAAATAATGTAAGCAAACTCTTTGTCATCTCATAGATGAATTAATTGAGTTCCAACTCCGAAAAATAATGTGATTGTGTTGGAAAGAATAAGAAAGAAACTGCAACTATTAGGTCTATAGTGGAAAAGATCCTGGATATTTGCTGCAGAAACCAGTCACTCGAAATGGCATGGCTACATTTGTTTACCGATACATGGAAAATAGCTTATTCTTTCAGGGGTCGTTTAAAAAAAGTCTTTTGCTTTGTGGGGAATATTTTAGTATTAAGAAATGAGCCACAAAGTCATGTGCATTTTGTATTCATCAGTATTCTAGCAGAACCTTTCATAAATCTGTTTTGATTTATAAGCAATAGAACAGTTTGAGAAATGTGTATGCACTAAATATTTTCTCAGAATTGTAACCAAGCTAAACAGATTTTGTGTCAGTTCTGTTCCAGGCTGCTGATACTTAGTGTTTATCCTTCAATAAGCAATCTATTTTAATGAACTCTGACTGTGTGAATATTAGCATTGTTCTTCAAGAATAAGTTGAAGGGTGTGCTTGTGTAGCTCCTACATCATCCTATCCTCATCTGTCCTGTCACTGGACAAGTATGCCTGATAATTAGGGTATCCACAGAGCTGACTTGGAGTGTCAGGTTTTAACACTTTGAAGTGTTACTTTTAACACTGAATAACTGTGTTATCTTTGAGGAAATAAGTAAAGGAAGAGAAGATACAAGTATGCTTTATTCATGGATGAGTTTTCCATTTAATTTTCATTAATAACTTGGTACTCTTTCCTGGATAAAACTTTTTTCCTCATGATGGAATTTCATATGCACAAATGCCATTTGGAATACTTGATAACTGGAAAAGGATGCTATAATTAATGTTTCGTATTCTAATTTAGCCATGGATAAGTTTTTAATTGTTCTACAAAATGACACATTGAGAAAATACGTAATAAAATTAAAAACTACAAAACTACTTTTGAACTTCTGAAAAAGTGGAAGCATACTTTTGTTTTGTATTTAAGACTAATTTTCTATATGTGCACAGTGAAAGCCTAGATAAATGTAACGTTTGTCATTCTGAAAGCAAATGAGTAACGGAGTACACTTTGAAAACACTTGGTGCATCTGCTGTGCTAAAGGAAAGATTTTTATTGTGTAAATACAGCTGTGTTAACCTGCATTTGTTGATGACTCGGAGGGTTGTCATCAGCGGCGCTGAGTCTAGTTTGAGGCCGGTAACTAGTGGTGTCTCCCAGGGGTCAGTACTGGGCCCAGTCTTGTTTAACTTCTTCTCAACGACCTGGATGAAGAGTTAGAATGTACCCTCAGCAAGTTTGCTGATGACACAAAACTGGGAGGAGTGGTAGATACACCAGCAGGCTGTGCTGCCATTCAGCATGACCTGGACAGGCTGGAAAGTTGGACAGAGAGGAACCTGATGAGGTTCAACAAGGGCAAGTGCAGGGTCCTGCACC
>Ga0065711_1000368_pt1 | contig 70462 bp, 27 predicted proteins | sample Hoacrofraction12_FD_59098 | JGI IMG/M metagenome (GOLD analysis project Ga0065711, IMG submission 59098) | Hoatzin crop microbial communities from Cojedes, Venezuela - Epithelial fraction 12 v2 (version 2) | ecosystem: Host-associated > Birds > Digestive system > Esophagus > Crop | place... | reverse complement strand
CCAGGGCACACTGCTGGCTCATGGTTAACCTGTCGTCCACCAGGACACCCAGGTCCCTCTCCGCAGAGCTGCTCTCCAGCAGGTCCACCCCAAGCCTGTACTGGTGCATGGCGTTGTTCCTCTCCAAAATCATAATATCTTGCTCCCCTTCTCTTAGAATTCTTGTTTTTCTGTGATTTGAAACTTAACTGTGTTTGGAATTCCCTAAAAAATGTCTTTTACTGCCAGAACCATGGCAGCAAGTAAAATACATTTCAGAATTGTTGATTTTTTACAATACCAGACAATTTGGTGTGATTCTTAGAAAGTTAAACTTTATATTCAGTTATTTATGTTACTGCTAACCCTTAGTAGTTCTGGTAAACTTTCCTGTTTCATCCTGTCAGTTACAACCATGGGCAGCATCAGAGTCTGGAACTGGCTTTGGGCTACTGTACTAGTAATTTGAAATTTTCCAGCTTTATTAATTATACCTTTGGAGTGCCTATGTCAATATGCAGTGATCACTCCTGAATTTATGCTAAAATTAATGGCATTAGTGGTCACATTGATGTTAGCTGCTTTGTGACTGGATCCTTACTTTGGTTTTCTCTCCAATGTTAATGTCAAAAATATGTTCTTTATGATGGTCATAAATGGCATGTGAGAATTTAGATGGATGCACTTAAAAAAATGAATTGAGCAACCTTTAGTATGTCACATAGTAATGTAGTAATTCTCACTCACTTGTAGAATAGCGCTACTTACAGCAGCTTTGTGCAATTTTTGATGAAAGTCAAGTGTGGAGAAATTACCTTAAAACAAGCCAAAGGAAGAGATGATGATGGTGAACAGATGAAAACATCTCGAAGAACAGAAAACTCTTTTGGACAGTCAGTTCATCACAAGACTTTTCACTGTTGCTAAACTCTGCTGTGGCAGTATGCACAGTGCTTAGTTCAACCATGTTTTGGTTGTCTTGGGAATTCTATATACCAGAAGAAGAATGATAGCATAACTCATTTACGCACACATTTGTCACCTCTTGTCTGGATTATGCAGTAGGAATATCAGGGTGTGAATCTTACTCTGTTTAGGAAACTCCTAAGTAATAAAAAAAGTGCTGAAATACATCTCTTCAGCACTTTAAATCTCTCCCTTTTTTTCTGTACTGACCTGCCAGAAACTCACAAAGTTGAATCAAGTTCTGTATCCCAGTCCCTGTTGTATGCTATGGCATTCATCCTAGGTTTGTAAAGATAAAGCCTGTAGCAGAAAACTTCACCTTTCTTTGCCATGGAAATCTCTACAGGGCTAAATCTTACCTGTACAGGAGACAGTGTGGAATAATTGCCCTCAGAAGCAGAAGGTCATCACCATTTTTCCACATACAGCTCCATGTACTGGGAACAGTTTACTGACTTTGCCTTCTCTAAGCTGGAAATCAGCAACATTTCCTTAAAAAAGGCAACAAAGAAAGCAAAACAAAGAAAACCGTTTTTCAAACAAACAGCACTGCACACACCTCTCCCTAGAGAAGGGATAAGACAATAAACAATGCATCAACAGGTATTAGTCACATTGTTGAATGTGCTCCTGGATGATACGTACAACAGGAATTAACACAGTTTGAAAATCTATATGGAATAGAATAGATGGATTTGGGGAGATGGCCCTAGAGTGTCTCTTCTAATCTGACACAATTATCCTGTGTAGGCAAAACGATAACAGATTATGATGTTAAAGGAGAGATTAAGAGAAAACAGTTCATATTTTCTTCTCTAATTAACTGCTGAAAGTGTTGTGGTTTCTACTGTTGTAGAAAATTAATGGAGTAACTAAATAATTTTACAGTCCTGAAAAACACTGTGGTGGTTTTTTTTAATTTAATCAGTTATTTTTGAGCTTCTCCCAAACCACTAGTTTATTCAAGTTAAGACACTATATTTCAAGAAGTAAAAATAATTTTTAAATCAGTGCATTCCTATACTGTGAAATTTTTTATTTTCGAAATGTATCAGTAGACAGAAACACAACAAAAATATACCGAAGTATTTTAATTAAAGATTGGAATTTTAAAAGTTTTTTTTAGTAGCAGATCCTTATTTATACACCTAAGTAGAAGCAAATCTTTTCTGACAACCTGCTGCGATTATGGATGCATTGTAATTGCAGATCTCCTCTTGTGGAACTCATTTGAAAAGGTGTTGATAGCCTGTGCGACAAGAAGCGCCTGTGCTCCCTCAGAAGCAGACTTTAACACAGCTCTAGAGTTATGTTACACTGTCAAAGAAGACACTGAAACATGACCATTAGTTGCATGCTGATGTATAATAAATGATGATCCATGCATGGCCTTGTATGTCAAATAAAGTTGCAAAGTAGGACACTAAATTTATAAGTATGGTTCCTGACTGACCCGTCTCTACTGTTGCTCTGCCATCCTTTACTGAAATAGATTCATGGTCATGATGGGAAATTAACACTGACTGATGACAGGCAGCCTACAAATCTTTGCCTCCCTCCCCTCTCTCCACCCATGAAAAATACAACTGTGTTCCCATCGCTTTAGCCTGCTATTCGATGACTCCTAAATATTTCACTATAATCTTAAAAAAATGAATCTCCTATAAATGAGGAGAAATCATTATTTGTAAACTTCATCTTGTAAAAATTTTAGTTATGCAACTTCAGTCTATTTGTTACAAATGAGTTTAATGTACCTACCCAAAATCAATTCTGTCACAGAAAAATACTCCAATTACATTTTATTGCTATGACTGAATTTATTGTTTTTATAGATAACATCATTCACACATAGTACATACTTAAATGGAAGAATAATATCTCTTGAAATAATTATTAAGATATTTATGGTAAAATACAAGTGAACAATCTGTAACTGAAGGAGGTTTTTAAAGCTCTTTCCACATCTTCATCCACCCTGGCCTTTTATGGATAAGGTGATAATCGCAAAAATGACAGAGTGATACATTTGTCTGTTTGTATTTATCCATCAGTCATGTTCAACTACCAGCAAGAAAATTAACTGTATCCCAGCTGAAACCAGGACAGTTTTGCTTGCACATATGGCTTTTGCTTTACCTGTTAAACTGTCTTTATCTCAACCCATGAGTTTTCTCACTTTTCCCCTTCTGATTCTCTCCCCCATCCCACTGGGGGGGAGTGAGCAAGTGGCTGTCTGGTGCTTAGCTGGTGGCAGGGGTTAAATGATGACACTGCCTTAAAAGTGATTCTTTAAAATAAAGGAGTTTGAGTGTACCTAAGAAACCAGGTTAGCAAGAAGGACAATGTCTGCCCCCAAAAGAGTGAAGCAGTGCTGACCAGTAAAAGCCAGACACAAAAAGCTGATTACTTGTCTGTTTTTCAGACTGTCCCAGTCCTTTTTGTGTGCTTTCTTTTTCTACACAGCAAGCATGTGACAGCACCTGATGTGTATATAAATAGGAATGAAAGTGTCTGCAGTTGTTGTGCTCAGAGCCCATGTGTTACGATTTCTGACTTTCATCAGAAAGCCAAGGTAGAGGTATTTCCACAGCTGTCTTCCAAAGCTCTCTGCATTAGCTTGGGAACAATAGCCCAAAGATCAACACAGCCAGCACAAGTGGATCATCTTGGAGGTGCCTCAGCTTTCAAGGATTTAGAAGAGATTTGCAAGGTTTGCAGTCTGGATCCAAAATGGCTTTGGTCCTAGAATACAGGATTTCATTTGTATCAATCCAGTGGCGTTAGGGGCTGCCAGGGACAATGAGAAGGGCCACCTATGCCACTTCTTAGTGGAAACTGTCAGTGTAGCTTTGGAGACTGCTTATGAGCTTACAGAATAATCACTATGTTCATCTGGGGTCCCTATCCTGATCACCACACCATACAATAGGAAAGTATGGGGAATCTGCTTGAAGTCTGTGTCCCTTCCACACAGTGTTTTTTTCCCCTTTGTAAAGCCTCAGGTGTATCCGTAAGCAGACAGTTCCTTGGAAGCCTGTCCTGCCTAACCTATGTTGTAAATATAGGCAGAAGTAGGGAATCCTTGATGCTGGTGCATGTTCCAGAATTGTGCTGATCATGACAGATGTTAGTGTTGTGCAGTCTGGACAAAGACAGGCTTTTGCAAACTGTGTGGGAAAGGTTCAAGAATTTGTGACTGTGACTGACTGTAAGCATCCTTCTGTAAAGTGGAGCTTCCCTTCTCAATCGCTACGATGTGGTAAATGACCTTGTTGACACTTCCAGGCTCTTTCAATACAAATTAGAACGTTAGCCTAAACTGAAAGCATCTCTTTAAGCCACTTCAACACAATCTGTAAGAATGTGTATGTCTGTGCCCTTTCTTGCTGTTCATGAAGCTTCAACTGTAAATATTACTGATACTGACACATATGTTCTGTAGCTAGTTTGTACGCATCTCCATCCCTCCACCCCCTCGAGGAAGAAGACCTTTTGGGTTACTGCAGTTGAATTCCTCCTATAACTGGTCCTTCCATCTCATTTAGATGTTTAAAAAGGGGTATGGATACCCAGTCATATTCTCCCTTTTTTATGTATCAGTGCAACAGAGGGAAATACCTAACTTTTTCCTCCTCAAATTCTCTCAAAGAGCAAATCCCTGTGAAAAAGGAGGAGTACTAATGTAATACTACTAGTGTTACTTCTTTCACAACCCATGGCTAATGCTCACTCTGCTAATGAACCAAGAACTAGGCAAAGTAAGCCATGGAAAAATACACTTAGGAATATAGATCAGAAATATTTGGACGTCTTTGAAATGGGGTTATTGAATTACTATCAACAGAAAAAGGGGGGTTTGTATCTACTTCAGCATAGACTCATAAACCATTTAGGTTGGAAAAGACCTTTAAGATCATCATGTCCAGCTGTAAACCTAACACGGCCAAGTCCACCTCTAAACCATGTCCCTAAGCACCATGTCTACAATGGTAGGCACATGATAGGAAAGTGAACAGGACTGCCAGACAGAAAGGTGAGAAAAGGTCACTTTATTAGACTGTTCTCTACACTGCTCCACTGATCACGTAACCTCACTAACACCCTTGTAAAAACTCCTGGGATGAGACAGTGTCCCTCTACCACAGAATTTTTGGCTCTCTAGATACAGTGTAGCTATTTTTTAAAAAATTTAGCTAATAGATTTTGCATGAGGCAGAAAAGATAGTGCCTTCCAGGCTCTTGCCAGTTGATTGTCAAGTGGCTCATCACCTAATACAAAGAGAAACGAAATATGAAACATGCATTTTAAACAACAGATGTCTACTTTTCCCACTTTCTTTGATGTTTGCTTAAGGAGGGAGTGGTGTTAGGGGACGACTCGGAATCCCATCATAGCTCTTTTTATTTCCACCTAAAGACCTCATAGTTTGAAATAAGATGGCTCAAGCTTCCCACGCAGTCTATGAAAAAGAAGTTCAGAGAAGAAACACCTTTCAGTTTTTCCTCAGGAACATACAGCCTCTGAGCGCTCAAGAAGTGTGAGTGTGAGTTTGCAGTATGAACCTGAACCTGCTGTGAAGCAGTTTATTTCAGTGCTCTTGTATTTCTGTTTCACTGCTTTACTTGCTGGTCTTTCCCTTTTACAAATAGGATGAGTATCTGTAGCTCTTTATTCCTGCATGATTTAATGAACTAGCTGCAGAAGGCAAATATAATGGCTCCTGTAGCACTTGTGTAAAGAATAATAATAATAGTAAACATCACAGCAGAAGTCGCTACTCTTCCCAGCGTTATTCAGTTCCTAACAATCTACTTTCCATTGATGAAGAAAAATGCAATTGCAGAATCTGGCATTTGAGAGGGAGAAACAAAGGAGTACTGTGAGCGAATCAGCTTGTTGTGAAGGGCCATTACTTTTGCTAGTGCCGGGGGGTATTTACACATCTCGCTTTTTGTGTAACAACTGACCTTCTTTTCTAAAATGTATGTGTGTACGGTGAGCGTGGCTGCTAGCTACCTGGCTCTCAAGTACAAGCTTTTCTCGTATGCCACATATAACAGTCATACTTAAATTTGCAGAATGAATTGTGCAACAGTTTCTTGAGTAGGAAGGAGATTCAATAGTCATAGAGAAAATCCACAGCTGTCTGGGATAAAAAAAACTCGATGTCTTCTGAATGTTTGTCTCTGCTCACTTGCTTTTCTCATGGCTTTTTTTTTTCTATTTTTAATCTTCTTTATGACAAGAGAGCATTCTTGAATTCTGATGAGACAAAACATAGTTCAGTTCCAGACAATACATTTTTTTGGGAGCCCTCACTGTCTGACCTACAGTACCTTGGATACAGTTTCAGGCAGCTTAGGCTGATGTATTACATTCAGCTGTTATTTGGGGTTGTGGGGGGAGAAGGTGAAAGGAGACTGGTAACACAGAACACTGGAGGTTATCAGGTTTTTAAACTTTTGCCTGCTGAAGTTTTCCTCTGCCAGTAGATCTTATTTTTTCAATATAGAAAAGATTTTTTGTAAAATAACAGATGAAATGTGGTCTGCCTAAGGAACTATCAACATTAGATAGATCCTCAACTAATGTAGTTGCTGTGTCTTTAGGCCAGAAGAACTCTACAGGGTTGACCTATGTGTGACTACCTCATTGCAATGGTATAATAGACACATACGAGATTAACTGTAGTAAAATTTGAACCATATTTCCACCTGCAGTGTTATGACTACAGAATTCTTGTGCAACTAAGCTAACTTGATTGTAACAAGATCTACAAGCAAACTAGAAATTTGAAAATTAGGTCACTTAGATAAATTCCTTAATGGATTTAGGTGAGTACAGTAGCCTTAGTAGTTAATAAAATTACTGAAGGGTAAATTGAGTCACTTGGAATATCTGTATAAACTATTCCTCCTGAGATGGGTGCCTGAAATAGAACCAAGTGTCTACACAAACCACAAGCCCAATAAAATCTCTATCATATTTCTGCATGACTCCTCCCTAAGTCTGCATGTTTCAAAAGAGGAATTAAAATGACTGTGGTGCACAAAGCTTTCCTCAGCAGCATTGCTTATTCCACATGCAGTTATTTATTTATGTATGCATGGTTTCACCAGTATACCTCCCTTAGAATGTTTGAGTTATCAATTCTGGAAATCAATAAAACACATCTGGTAAGTAAAATTTGGATGGTATCATGCTGTGATAGCTTTTGTAATATTTCCTGCATTCCTTATTAATAGTTCATTATGGAATTAATAATTTAAAGTTATCTCTGATAATTTTAACAGTCCCCAGTCTGTTATGTTTTTTTTTATTATTATTATGTTATCTGGGTATAACTTTGTGTTCTGGGACCAATATCCTTCATATATTTTCAAAGCTTCAGGGTCTAATCAAAATACAGTAAAGCTCAGGGAAAATGAATATGTAAATGTTACTTAATATAAAGAAAAGGTAAGCTGTATGTGAAACTCATTTAATTTTTTTTCTTTCTTTGAAGCCTTCTACTTCTTCCTGTATCAGTAGTTCACTTCTCATATTCACTTTACAGATATAAGTGTCTGTCCCTTCTGAGACCTGAGTAAAGATGAGGTTGAGAATTCTACCATTTGAATAAAAAAATGAGTATCCAACAGTTCTTGAGTTAAAGATAGTGGCAGTCCTAACAGGAAAGTGTTGGATTTTCAGTATCAGTATTAACCTATCACTGTAAAGAGAGAAAATTACTTCTTAGATGAGTTGAACAACAAAATCAGTGATGACCGGTGACTTAAAAAGAAAGTATTTTGTCTATGATATTAAGTCCTTTCCTATACTGGGATACAGAGAATCCAGTAGTACAACATTTAAAAAAAAAAAACAAAAAACAAAAAAACAAACAAAACCAAAAAGGCAGTTATTCTGCATAACTTTCTAGTGGAACTATCTCAGAAAAATTGTTGCAGCAAAATATTTTGTTCCCAAGTCTCCAGGTAGCAGAGGCAACAAGAAAGGAAGAATATCACTGTGTAATAAACATACAGGTTAACCTAATTTGAGTCAAAAGGAGTTTTGATATTAACCTCAGTGACAGCAGGCTTTCATCTGTATGATTTTTTACATTTCTTTTGTTTCTTCATGACTCCTTACACAGTAAAAATTTGCAGAGCAAACATTGCTGTACATTCTAAGTAACATGTAGAACTGCATACATATTTTCTAGTGAGAGAAAGATTTCTATCAGGAATAGCATATTTGATTTGTAGTTAATATTTCATTTACTTTTAATACTCTACATTTTTCAAATTGTGCTGCTTTTTGTACAGATTATATATATTTACTTACCTCAAATCGCAATGCACCAATCGGTAGATAATATTTAGATTGAAGAATAAGAAAATCTTTAATTGTTACATATACTCGTATTTTAAATATAATAATGAAAAAGTATTGAATACAAGATAGGGCTTAAAATATATGTTTGAATTATCAAAACCAAAATACAAAGTTTATTTAGAAAAAAACTCAGTTTTCAATTCCTATGTCAATGACACTGTAAATCAGGTCGTTATAGTTCATAAGATGGGAGACTGGATGAATCTGAATAGAACTAAGTTCCATGTTTGGTGCCAGCTGAGGACTCGACGAGACTTCAGCTAGCATCAATAATATGGAAGAAGAACTGCTGAGAGTAAAAGTATGCAGGGTTGGAGGAAAGATAGATCTGGAGAATCCCAAGCTTTATGGATTGGTAGGCAGATTTTCTATCTGCAAAAGGAAGAGTGCTAATTTTGTTGAAGTCTATGTATCAAACAGCATCCCTGAGAATTTCAGAAATAGATTTTATTCTACTTTTGAAGCTCACGCTGAGGAGAATTTTACTTTCCTCTTTTTTTTTTTTTAATAAGACATTTTTTAGTCAGTAACATCCCTACTAAAATAACTGAAGTCTTTTTGAGGAAAAAGACGTCCTCCAGCTTTCTGAGCAGAAACTCCTTGGAGGCAGTGGAACCATTTGTTCTATAAAACTCAGTTCAGCTGAGGATTCTTCTCAGAGTAACGCTGCTAGAAAAACTCCAGTGAATTTGGAGTAGGGAAGATCAGTCAATAGGAGAGATCTTTTCTAGAATGTCCTCAGATAAACTGTTAAAAGTATCTTCGTTTGGACAATAAAGTTTGCCATCATTTTGTGCACCAGTTCCAGAAAGAACTGACTAACACCACAATGGGAGACACTGAAAAGGAAGCCATAATCCAGTTTTTGTACTGTGTAGGTGTTTTCCTTTTATGAACTGGATGGAAAAAACTGCCTCATTTCTTACAGCTCACAGAGTAGTTTTTTGATGGTTATGCATTTGCAACACTGCCTCAGACTAGACGTTTTTCTACAGCTGTGTAGAAATAAAAGCAGCTTTTAGATAATTCCAGGAGTAGGAGAGACTGCTGCAATCCTTTAGTCTTGATTCCTGCATCGCACAGGCATAAGATTCCCTGGAATTAATTGTTGCTTTGAATCCAACAGCTGAGCTTTTCTCTTAGATAATATTTTAATTATTTTTGTTGTCCTTTGAAGTGTGTCCGATTCCTCAATTCTGCAAATACTAGAAACAGACACAGTATTCCAGAGTGGCTTACTGAGTTACTGGTACTGAGGAAATATGACCTGTTTCTTCCTATCTGATGCTTTTTTGCTACGTCTAAGGATCATGTAAGCCTACTTGGTGCTCACTATTTCACTACAAACTCATGTTCTTCTAATCAGGATTTCCACGTTCTTAACAGAATCATTGTTTCCTAGGACAGGTAAGTTTCCTATCCTGTAACATTCTTTATCACAGACCTGCAACTTTCCCTTTGAAATACTTAATCTTTCATGCTCACCAAAAATCCAATACTTTGTTCTAGGGACCCATCGTCTTCATTGTTTTCATTCCACTAGTCTTTGTATCAGTATTTATCTCTCCAGATACTCAGATTACCTTAATGGATACTATATACAACTGGATATATAAGTAGCTACTGAGATCCACATTGTCTTTCTTTGTTGCAAGAAAGTATTTATGAAATTTTGAGTTTTCCAGGACATGTCTAGATACTGTAAGACATTAGATATTGCCTACTATTGGATTTCAGCACATAAAATCAGGGAACAAAATGAACACAGCTGATAATATACTTATTATTACTCTACTCTTCAGTATAAGACAGAAGCCCCAAAGAAAGATACCTTTCATACTAGCTTGAAGGCATTACCTGGCTTAGTAAAAAGCCTCTTTGTTGTCACCTCTTAAGATGGATATCATCAAGGTGTGTGTCATCAAATGAATAGTTGATATATTAATGTAACCAGCTTGCTCAAGCTGGATCCATCATATGTAAGGGATTTGTCCTATCAAACTGTGTTGTTTCATGCATTTTGACAGACAATACTGAGCTAATTTAAACACAATGTTTTAGCAAATAAATGCAAATTGTTGCCTTGCATTCTTGTTATTTGAATTTTAAGTTGAAAGATAACTTTATTATCTCACCATTGGATCTGTCAAGTTAACAACAATATGCATTTTATAATGATGAATATATGAGCTACAGTCTTATGGCAAGAGATTATTCTGATGCTTATTTTCTTTGCAGGGGCATCAGTTTAACACACCCATGTTTTCACGCATAAGGAATTTTATAGGTCCTACGCTGTATATATAGCAATGTGCCTTATAGGAGTTTGATATAAATCATGTTTCTTCTGTCCGTTTAGGATGTTTGCAGTTATGGGCCTCATTAATGTTGTAGCATATATTGTATAGGATACATAATCAGCAAAACTGAAATGTGTGGGAATCTAACTTAAGGCTTAGGGCTAGCTACAAGCCTGGGGAATTTTCACTTACATTAATGGGAGTCATATACGAAAGCATTCCTTGACTTACAAAATTCATATTCCTTCACCAAGGCTATCAGCAATTTTTAAGAAATATCTCTGATTTCTATCAAACATGGCCACAATACACTAAACATAGTCTCTTAGCACAATGCAATAAGGGTTAGAGAAATGAAAGTCTTCTGAAAACCACATGTTAATAAATCTTTTAAAGATTGAAAATCTTCCAAACATATAACTTACAGTGCTATAATATGGCTAGTTGAAAGCTTTCATTTGAAAGTGTTTTTAGACAGTTTTGAGGTAGGATTGTGTTTCTGGAGAAATCAAATTAGTCACAAAAAATGTTTGTTTCTTAAGAAAATGTCAATACCTTATAAAAAATGAAACCATGTATTTCAGTCAAAGAACAAATTCTAAAGCGATTTGATACGGCACTAAAGAATCTCATGGAAATATTGTGTAGGTGCATAGATATATAGACAGATGTTCTCGCTGTTTTCTGTGAGCTACACTGTAGGGGTGAGATGGGCCGGTACACGTAGAGGAGGCAGTAGGTCTAACAATGTGAGCAATGTTCTTTGAACTTTGAAAAACAGGAGGTTGTTTGAATTTATATTTGGAGCTAATACTTTAAAATGGAAAGCCACAGTTCTGTATGAGGTCAAAAAACAGACATACTTATGAACCACTGTGTAACAGCAAACAATTTTCCTTTATGAACTCCTCCTACTCTGGGCCCACTGAATCAGCTGTGTTTCAGATTACGCTCTTGGTGGTTTGACAGCCAAAACTGCTGCCAGGTGAGTGCACATGGAGACTATATTCCTCAGAGTGAGCTGAAAATCGACATTCGTAGGAGGGACTCAACTTTCAAACACAGATGAATGTGAGAGGGATAGCAGCTCTCTCTTCTTAAAGAGTTAATTTCGTTTGTTTCATAAGAAAAAGTGAAAGTCATATCATGGGAAGCTGACTTGTTCTAACTTGAAGTATCGTGGATGTGATTTATACAAACATTTAAATTAAGAATTGTGAAGCTTATAGGCATTATATTTGCTTTATATAAAGGTCATATTTGGTTTCTCAGACTCTGACATCAGATCTCAACCTTGGGGTGTATAAAGGTCTGAGTATGGCTAAGAGCTGACAGAAACTGGAGCAGCCTCAAGGTCTATTTTGTTATTTAGCGACTGCCAAAATTCAGAGGTCTCCAAATATGTGGAACCTAGGAGTCATTTACCTCCCAGGCTGCATCTTTTTCTGGATGCTGGAGTCAAAGTGGCTGGAGAGGAGCTGAAGACTGGCCTATTTTATCTATATTTTTATCAGTCCCCCACACTGTTAGGTGTATCAGCTCTTATTATTCAAAATGATTTGTCTATGACATACTGCATTCTGAAAGTATATTTATAGAAATGTTATTAAAGAACTGAATCTTTCATTGCTGAAGGTATTCTATGATGCTATTTCCCCCTAACAATATCATAGTGGAGTGTTGGAACAGACAGCTTTATAATAAGAGAGAATGTAATTGATAACGTAGACTTACTTGATAGTGAAAAATGAGACTGTCACCAGCCTCATGGAAAATCATTTTGGTAGAACAACCTTGCAACTGAAAGGAAAGAAATAACCCAAAACAGACAACTGGTGTCTATTAAAATTAGTTTACACACTGTTTTCCTATTCCATGCTGGTTTAACACTTATTTCTTGATTAGACCATCTTTGATCTCATTTGTCATTATCAAATCAGTGGACATACTAATGTTTCTCTGAAAGACCAATAGACTGAAATAATCAATAAAACAGACACTTCTTAGGACAGAATTCAGCTATCTAACTTGTTTTGAATAATACCTTATTCCATACTTGCTCCTGTTATTCTTTTATGTGCCTCTCTGCTCATTTGCACTCTGAAGGGTTTTGAATAAATATTTTAATCTATTCTTATTAATTAATAAAGAATTAGTTCAATGAGAAAAATGTTATAACCATCTTCAAACACATGAAGGTTACTAGAAAAGCTAGAGGAGAGTTGTTACAGGAGTATATAAAGGCTTTATACTCTTGAGTAATGGTGTAAATTAAAAGGAAGTACATTGAGGGTGAATAGGTACATATTTAGCAATAGAATATGTTTCAAAAGAGGCAAAGAAAGTCCCCCAATATGCATGTTTCTGCACCATCAAATTTAGCGCATTAACCATCTATATCCATTTTAAGATGAACCTGAGAAACAAATGAGGAAAAAATATGCTCCAGAGGAACTTCTGCATTAGCGGAAGCCATCTTTGCACATTTTGAAATGGACCTGAGAAGCAGATGAAGAATAAATATGCTGTAGAGAAATTCCTGCATTAGCAAACCTAAGTGGTGTACTAAGCCTTTTCCACCTCTAATTTTTGTGATTCTTGATAGATCTGTGATTAAGCTGCAGATCCATAAAATGTTTTCTGGTAAATAAGATACAGTACAGAATCAGCATTAGTAAGCTAGTCTTTCATACACTGTAGACTGTTTTTTTTAAACACACAAAAAAGCCAAGTCCTGAAAGATTTTTTTCTCTTTCTCTCTGGAGTAAATTTTACAATTCTAAGTGATATCCAAGAACAGGGTTTTTAAATGTCAGCTTCTTTGATTAAACGTAACCCTTGCAGAGTTGTCCCACCTGATCTTCTGCCATGGCACTTGGTCTCACAAAATCATTTTCCCCCTTCCATCATTAAGCCTCTACTGATCCACTGCCAGCAATGCACCATGGCCTTTCAATGCCATCATGATACCCTGCGCTAGATTTTTTGCCATGGCCTTTTTTGTCTTCTGCCAATGGAGATAGCTCCCCAAGTAAGCTGGTGTTGTGGTGTTCTCCATCTGTGGAAATGGCACCTCTTAGGATCTTGCATGTGAGAGGCTTCCATTTCCCCTTCCTCATTGCCTTTATCACCTGGCCCTAAATGTGGGACCTCACACACACGTAGAGAAATATGGAGAGGATAAAACTCACCTGGTGCACAGAAGCCTGGGGCAGAACTCCCGTCATTTCAAAGAAACTGTGAGATTGCTGACACATATGGAAATCACTCTTTCAGAATTCGTATGAGCTTAAGGGTAGCTCCTCTAAAGTATATTGGAGCCAGAGAAGCAACAACACCAAATACAAAGTAAATATGTATGTGTAAAGATTTTCTTCATTTCTTTTCCATACATTTGGTTCAGGCCTGCCGTTCTGGATGTAATGGCATCCTGATTTGAGCAAGTGTCATCCGACACATCAGGTTTACCAAATAAACCTACACATTGTATGTTTAATGATTCCTTCATAATAACTATTGCTGACATCCAGTATGCTGCTTGACATGCCGACTGAAAACTCATTTTATTTTAAAATGGAGTTCAATAGCTAAACTATTGACTGCAATAAAGACAAAAAATAAACACTATCTTACTGATTTTACACCAGCTTTACCTAATTTAAAAAGAATAAATTTTGCAGGATTTAGTCATGAAGACAGGCATGATTTGCTGTATTTCGTAAATTTTATAAATTATGTAGAGATGTTAACTTTATGAAAAGGCTGCTAAGCATGCACAGTGGCAACTTTTCAAGGTGTTTTTATTAACGATAAATGATTGTGAAGCTATCGTGAACTGAAATACCATTGTGATACTACAACAATCTTTGCTGCAGCATGTCACTGAAAATAGGCCAAATTAAGTCCTATCTAGCTTTCTGTTCAAAAGTGTGATTGTTCTGCAACAACTTTTTGACTGGCTCGGCAAATAATAGAGCAATGGCAATATAGAGGGGCTGAACTGGTTTTATTAGAGAAAGCACATTTGCTGAGAACTGGATGCCAACCCAGAATATGAGATACCTAAGCTGAGTTTAGAGCTTAGGTATCTTGCGCAGAGAAAGCTTTCTTGCTCTGCTGCTGACTTTTAAAGCCTTGGATCAGGCTTTCCAGGACAGTGTTTGTAAGTGTTTTTAAGAGGTATCAATGGTGTTTTGAAAAATGTGTTGATCACACAAAATTCACTCCTTTTTCTACGCTAGTGATTTTATACAACAAACACCTCCCATATCCCAAGAGTTCTCAAGCTACTGTATGGGGAAAGAGAAAGAAGGAGAAGAGGGGCACTCATCACCTGTTTTGTTGAAGGTATTCCACTGTATGAAAAGCACATCAAGAATTAAAAAAGGGGTGAAAAAAAGACAGAGAATGAACTTTGCCTCAATGGGTTAGCTTTTATCTTCTAAAAAAAGACCTTTTTCCTGATTGCTGCTATAGAAGCTAATTGTGTGTATGTTGTGTTGAAAAATTGTTGAACAACATTTCTAAAATATTATTATTTCTGAGACAGAAAATCTCATTTTTTAACACTTTTGCTCTTTAATAATCTGTATTCAAATTAGATATTTGCTTCCTCCTCTAAGACTTTTTTCCTCCGGTAAGATTAAGATAAACTAGGCTTCAGGGAGTTATGGACATGGCAGAAGACAATGCTTTGTCTACATGTTTCTCTCTTCCCAAGCTTCCTTATGGCAGGATATAAAGTTGAGAATTAATTGCAAACTGTTCAGTTGGAATGAGTGGTGTTCTAGAGGCATAATGATTATAAATTATAACAAAGGAACATTTTTATTCATTTGCTGCAGTTGTGAAAAAAATACAATTTACCTGACAGTCATTTAAAAAAATACCTTGCATTGAACTGATGAATTGTAGAATTTTTCTCAGATTTAATCATCCCAGATGAGGATTTCGAATTGCCTTCCAATTCACAAAATAAATAGTTTACCTCACCCAGTACATTTGGGGCTGATGTTTTGCTACTCAGTCTTTGTAGCATCAAAGACTGGAACTTTTAAATTATTATTTTTAGCCATTCTCTCCGACTGTTTATATTAGAAGCAGTCTTTGTTGACGGCACACAGTCCTCAAGTGCTCTGACTCTTGTTGCGGTTCAAAAAAAAAAAAGTTAATCCAAACAAAGAAAAAGAAGGGAACAAAACCAGAAAAGGGATGAAAGCTGTGCCTCTGCCAAAGATGAATAGTCAATGCTTGTGGTAGCTGGGGCAGGGAGCATGAACTCTGCTATCTTCATGAGTTATAATATATATGTGTCTACCGTATGACCATGGTCCATAATATCCCTGCTCTTGCATAATACTTTTCTTCACGGAATCATAGAATAGTTTGGGTTTGAAATGACCTTTAAAGATCATTTAGTCCAACTCTTCCTGCAATGAGCAGGGACATCTTCAACTAGATCAGGTTGCTCAGATCCCTGTCCAGCCTGACTTTGAGTGTTTCCAGGGATGAGGCATCTACCACCTCTTGGGCAACCCGTTCCAGTGTTTCATCATATTTTACCTGGCATTTAGTGTACAAAATACAGGAATTTTAATCCATCTGTACCTTTTACTTAGTTGGACAACCTATTTCATATGGTAGGTTATGGAACATTAGAAAATCAGGCTTTCGCTTACCTGATGCTCTTTGCCTTAAAACTCTTTACAGAAAAGGAGGTTCTAAGTCCAAGTTTTGCAAAATAGGATGCTCAGTCGTGTTGAAGAGCAGTAACAGTTAATGGTTTAACCACATTGTGCAGAAGGCCAGATTAGGATATTCAGTGTTCCTGATACTGAAAGAGCAGTGCAAGAACACCCAAACCAATTCTGCACAGAGTGGGAGTGTGCTGGGTAGGACTTACTGGCTCAGGCACAGCACTCGCACTCACAGCCCAAGACTGCTCAGCAGGGAACCTGTCAAATGTTTCTGCACTACTCTACCTAGTGCATCTAGGTTTGAGATACCTTCATCAGCTCAGGCTCAGCATAATGTGAGCATGTGTAGATTGCTTTAAGTTTTGGAATATTCCTGTGCATGTCTGTGGTGTTGTCTACATAATTGCATTTGAAAGTGAGAAACTTGGGAATAGAAATCAGAGAAACGTTTTAGAGCCATGTCAAATCTAGAAGAAGAATAGGCTAAGAATTTTTGAATCATCTGGATTTCTCATTCTCTGGTTAATGGAGAGCTCACTACAGCTACTTAGTCTTTGTAATATCAAAGGCTGGAGGAGACTTTTGTTATTAGCTCTTCTCACCAACCCTTTAAACAGGAAGCATCATTTGTCAACTGCACAGACTCCTCAAATGCCCCGTGTTAAGTGAACAATCCAGACCATTAAATATCCTTAGCAGGTCTAAGTCCTCTTAACATACTTAGCAGTTGTTAAAGCATTTATTTTCTTCACTCCTCTCACCTATTCTTTGTAATTTTGTATTTTAAGTGTTTAACTATCTCTTGTAGAATTACCACTTCTGTCACAAGCTTTCACATGCTGACAATTGTACTCATATTCCTTGTATACAGCCTGAATATATTCCTTGCTTTTATATATATATATAATTTTTTTTAATTGGGTAGGGATAAAGGATTCTTTTTAAATGTCTTTGTTTTATTCTAACATTAAAATAAATAAATGTTGTTCCCATTAAGGAAATTCTGACAAGATCTAAGCAGTTTATACTTCGCCTGATATATAACAGTGTTTCAGGTAGATTAAACCTTGACAAAAAGTTAAATCAAATTATATTCTCTATGCTCAATTTTCTTTGGGGAACGAAAACTCACTGAAGTGTAAAAGTCTAATTAATTATGTAGTATGCTAATAATTTTTTAATTAAGAACACTTGTAATTTAACTCTAACGTGCCATGGATGTGTTTGCAGTTGACTATGACAAGAAGATTATGAGAGATAAAAAATTAGAAAAATAAGAAACTAGTCACCAGTACTAGTTCTGCTGTGGAGATTCATACAATAGTGGTGAACAGAAGAATGGCAAGCCCAACTCAGACAAAAGGGACATCCCTTATAAGTCTGGGGCATAGTGAAAGAGTTAACTAGTTTATATTACTGTTTTCCCAGATATAAGCTCCCAGCTTCTGGACAAATACTCTTTAGAGACGTTCTGAGACAAAAATTGCTTCATGATCATCATATCAACAGTTATATTTAAACATACTGTTACACGCGACTTGTTTATCTACTCTTTGAACCCATTTAAGTTTTTGCATGCAAAACACTGTGTGGCATAGCATGAATTTTGCATTGTAGAAAAAGGTATTTCTTGCTTTGAAACCTCACGCCCTATCAGTTTTTGTTGTAAGAACTAGTTAATAGTCGTTCCGTACCTTCTTTTCTGCAATTCGTGATCTTTTCCAAGGTCGTGAATCCTAGTTTGCTTCGCCTCCCTCAAAAGAGTAGCTGTTCCATATCTCTGATAACACTACTGATTTTTTCTAGGTCTATTTTATCCTTTTTTGAGATACGAAAATTGCATGTAATAAAGAAGATGTGAATACGTGTACAGTGGTATAATGCTGTTCACTGCCCAGGTACCAGTTCCTTTACTAATTATTCCCCACAGCCTATATGCCTTTTTCATGGCTATTGTACGCAGAATTGCTGTTTAGTATATCTGTCATAGGCTCTAGCCTTTACATCTGTTTGTAAAGAGTTAGACAATTCTAAAATTGGCATACATTGGCATCAGCTGGCTTCCTTCAACATATGCATATCTTATGTAGGTGTATCTTTGCTTATTCCTAGAGAGATCACTCCGGAATGTGAATCTTCTCATGTTTTATTTTTTTATTAAGGTGAGATCTGGTACACAGCTATGCCATGTATGGATGAATTCTAGGTACAGACATTTCTCAAAGTTACATCACCTCTTTTCCTCATGTAACCCACTCTCCTGTCCACATCACTGCTCTCCCATGTACTTAGTCTGGTTGATGGTAAGGGACAGTAGAAATTGGATTTCTCACATTCTGTGTCCTGTGCGTATTTTCTTCAGGCTCAACACCTGTTGGTTTACTTTTAGACAGCAGCGGTTAAATACTGTGGGCTTTCGCTCATAACCTTCCTACAGTCAGAGATCCAGTCTGAACAGATGCTATAATACATTCTTTTGGCCATGGAAGGGCTAGGAACAATCTGTGCTGTTTATAAACACTATGAGGAAAAAGTGAAACAAGCTTTTCTGTTACTCAGACATATTTTGAGATAGTGGTCCAAGTAATTGTGTGTAAACCTCACTGTAGCTGTGTAATACTAAATCTGTCTGGAATGTGGTGTCACAAATTTCCATCTCATAGAAAGACATCCAGAATCAAAGTTTCATCCATAATAATAGCATGTGATAAAATATTAATTTCTACTTGCCCATAGTAATACTTTAGGCATTTCCAGAAGATGAAGACTTTTCTTAGGATCTGATCTGGTAACTTTTGTTTGAGAGAGAATGTATTGCAGTATATCAAATTGAACTCTCGCATTTAGCAGAGATACATAAAAAATAGAAATCTAGGACATCCTGCACGATCTGAAATGAACGTGCTGCAAGGGTAGCGAGCAAAAGCCTGTAATAAGAAACTGAAACTCTATTTTTCAATATACTTGTGTCATATCATATAATATTTAACTAGAATCTCAAAAGTGAAGGAGGCTTTAATGTGGACTCATAAATCAGATTCTTGCACCTCATAGGCAAGCCTTGTAAAAATTGAATTGAGCCACACAGTGGACAGTAAAACATTACACAGTAAAAAACAAACCAATTTTGCCTTTTGTTTCCAGTGGTGACATTTTGAGAAGGTTCACAAATTCATATCTGATGGGACAGAGAAGATAAATATCTGTAATTGTGTCCTAGATGTCTTAGTGGCATAAGCTATAAAAGAAGCCTATACAGAGTCTTATCTGCAATTCTGATATTCTAACAAGGAAAAGCAGAGTCTCAGACACCACAGTGTTCTATTCTGAAGCACAGCTACAAGTGGCAGAACCTTGTTCCTGCAGTGATAGTGTGTCCACTATGATACCTTTATAAACTAGGAACTGCTGGCATCGTGTATGATTTGGTATTCTTTTGTATGTTAAAAGGAGTTAAATATATGTTACAGCAGTTGTAAGAGAAATTATAAGATTATAATAATAACACTACCTACATTGTACTGTATTTTTGCAAATGCTTTAGAAAGAAGGGTAGTATTACCATCCCTTCATTAGAGAAAAAGAGGCCCAGAGAAGGGTATAAACTTACCTAAACAGATCAAGGAGTACAACAGCAGTCTCCAGCCTCTCAATTTATTGCTCTATCAACTTACACAGCAAGGCGGAAGGTGTCTGGGTTGGTGCAGGGATAATAGACCCAATTCTATAAAGTGCTAAGTGAATTTGTGAGGGAACTGAACCATGCTTTCATCCTGTTCTCATGGAATTATATATAATCTCCTTTGAAGAAGAGGAAGCCCAATTAAAAACGTGTCAAAAAAGCCAAAAGGTAAAAATGTTGAGGCATCCAGTATGCTAAGTAGACAGGAAGAGTAGTGCTAGATATTCTAAATATTGCTATTTGTGAGAGGTGTGTTATAAAAATAAAATTATTATGGTTATTTTCCTATGTATGATTATTATTTCTTATTATTTCTGTCTGTATCTGGTAAGAGTTTCAAGCTTGTGCATCAGGGTTCGGTCCCCATTCTCATTTCATCTAACTCCCATTGGAGCACTGCATACAAAAGAGCTAAAAGATAACAGCAGTATATCACACTGTTTCAGAAGTGCTTCTGCATCCATCACCTTGAGTGTTCGTCTTTATATGAAGAAGATACTGCTATAAATTCTGCTGCAAGAAAACACATGAAGATAGAAATGCGATGAAACACTCATTCTGAACTACTGGAAACCTAAACTTTACAGTAATAGAGATCAAAAACTAACTACATGAGACTGCTTTGGGATTACTGAACAGTATGACTAGTTGCACAGCAAGCAATTAAGAATAACTGAGAGAAATTAGTTCAAGATAACAGTATTTACAATGAATATTTATGTTTTTTCCTGCAATTTTTGGAAGTGGATATTTTTTTCTCACCACACAGTTGTAACTGTCAAGCAATTTCTTTAACAATGCACATTACAAATGTGTCTTTTTTTAAAGCTAATATTTAAAATAGTTCAGGAGGATGACATTCCTAGTAAAAAAAAACAGAAAAGAAAATGTGTTTACACTTCTTGAAATCTAGATATATCGTGCTTCTTTCTTCAAAAAGGTAAGAAAACAATGAGAAAGCTGTCTGAAAACCAGCCAGATACTCAGCTAAACCCAATGTAAATCTAGAAGGCAAGAGTTCTGCAAAATTTAAGAATTAATGAAACATCTTCCACAAAAAAATTCCTGTCCTGTGACTTAAAATGCACTAAATAACTGAATTCCTTGAAGCTTTCGTAAGGTAAAATGGTATTCACATAGTGATGAGACTCTGTAGCAAAGCAAATCTTAGTTGGTATTGCAGTACCTGAATGACATCCAACAGCTAATGTGTTGCAAAGTCATTTCCAAAGAGAAAGATAAGTCTAGATCTCCAGGATGATTTAATCAAGAATTGACAAGCAGCACCTTTCACATAAGACTGTGCAAGAAAATGTATCTTAGACAGGGACCTCATTGTGACCAAATTTAAAGCTCATTCAGGTCAATGGAGTAGTTTCAGAGGAACTTGGCAGAGTAGCTACCAGAAATGTGCAGATCCCTTTGAAGTCACAAATTTAAAAGCTGATGGAACAAGATTGTTATTTACCAAAGCTGCCATTCCTAACTACTATACCTGAAGCAATTCTATACTGTGTTAGAGTTTTTTCCTAATTTATAAATAATCTAACATAATACCAGAATATCCTTTTTTAGGTTTCCTGTGGGTTCTGTAGGAAATCCTGGTCTGTTACTTCATGCACAAGCATTTGCTTTAACTGGTTTATTCAGCATTATTTGCATCGAAACACTCTCAGAACTAAGTGATATGCTGGCCTGAATGTTAATGCTGTATATATTTGAAGCAGAAAAATCTGCATTTAGTTCAGCAGTATCAATATGTATGTACTGAAGCAGAAGGTTAAAGCAGCATGCGCACCCATGGAGAGTAGAACGCTTCTGCAAACAGTGTCACATTTTTTTAAAAAAATACATCTGTTTTGTTCAGTTGACACTCCATGATATTGCAATTATGAGCCATATGTGAGTGTGGTATTTTGGGAAGGTAACATTTTAAAATCAAGACTTAGTAATGTTTATATCATTGTGCAACAGCTTTCATAAAGATGAAAGTGGATTCCCTTACTTTTAGGACAGGATCTGTCCTAACTGCTGTTAGGTACATTAAAAGAACTGTGCAAGGGCTGTGCTGCAACACAAATGCCCTGAAGGAGTCCTGGCAAATTCGGAGCTTGTGTTCAAGACACGGCCTCTGCTGGGTTTGAGCATGCTTCTACTGCTAGCGTAGCCACAGATCAGGCACCCTCCCTACTTCTTTTAGACATTAAGTTACAGTATTGGCCCCAGATATGTTAATGTGAAGATTATGCCTTTTATTCCCATCAGGGCACCTGCAGTCAATTCATGTTGGACCTGACAAGAGAAGTATTGAACATTTTATGTGAATGGTGTTATATAAGGTGGGTATTAGTAATTTAATAATGACTATATTTGGGATTGGGAATTGGGAATTTCTGAATTCTACAATAAAATGGTGATATAATCCAAAAATAAACTGGAATCAAAATTGTAGTTTGAAGGAAAAATGAAAGGAAGGAAATGTATCAATGGTATGTTGTAGGTAAAAAAGTAGCTTAAATTGTGAACGCCCACAGGTGGCAGATAATTGGGAGTGTGTGCACTGTGTAGACAGATACTGAAAATTGAACTTCTGAACTCTCGAGCAGAAGTCTGCTTCTTGCCAGCTGCAGCAAATATGGGCTGGCTCTCAATTTGAATGACAGCCGGACTAAACAAAAGTGGCATGTCCCAAATCTTCCAGTTTGTTAATAAAGAGACATGGCACAGAACCACCAAGTAGGAGGCTGAGCACACATTGTGCTTCTGCATATAAACTATTAAAATTGGGAAGATCATGTTCTGGAAAGAAGAGTTGGTGGCAGAAAGAAGGATTCATGAAGAGAAGAAGTGGTCTTGGAAAGAAATTCAAGATCTCAGCTGGAAGGAGGATGCTGGAGATCAGAGATGGGTGTGGAGAGAAATGTCAGGGGATGCCCAGGGACCTTGGCCTTAACATCTGAGACATATCTAACTCTGGGGAGCTGCACAGCACAGGCGGACAGAACTTTCTGTCTAGCCTCCCTGAACTAGAAGTGACCAGGAAGGAAAATCAAGCTCTGATGAATGTGGTGCCGGGGGTGTGTGAATGAGTGAGGGTGAGTGATAATCAGGTAGGGTAAAAGCTCTAGTTGTGTTGGTTCTTAAATAAACCCCAGTATCCAGATCCACTGCAGGACTTTATTTACTCTGCCTCACCCATTACATGGTAGCAGATAACCGAGAGAGGCAAGTTGACAGATGTGTATTCCTTTCTTCACACATAAGGCAATTGTCAGAATTTTCATGGCGGACTGAAACCGCTTTGAGACAGTGATCATAGAGGAATTTTGTAAAAAATGTTCATGATTATATTTAATTTTAGGAAAATATTAATAAACTCTCATGAAACAGGCTGGTTTTAGCCAGCTTTATGCCAACCTCAACTGGCTCAAAACAGTAGAGGACACAAAGCATTCCATGTAAGCACAGAGATACGCATCCGTAGTAGATCTGATAGTACACTGAGACTTCAATATTGGTTAGATCAGTTGTGCGGCAAAATGAGTCTGGAGGAAAGTCAGCCTTCTTACTGGCTTAGGTAATCAATGTGCAAGATTTAAACCTCTTTTATTAGCGTATACGAAGGTCCAGCCTTGTAAACAGCCTGATAGGATGTGATTAGTTTGAAGTGGGAGATGCAAAGGCCTTGAGTTCTTTCCAATTGCCTTTTAATGTTGTATTTATGTTTTTAACCATCATAGGTGGAAAGGATCTACCAGTGTGTCTCAGCATAGGCAGAAAAGTTCCCTACAATGTATAAAAGCTGAGGTATTTGAGTAGAGCTAGGAATTTAGCTATCCATCCTCTGTTGCTATTTTATAACTCAATCCTTGACTCAAATTTTGGAGTTTAAACCATGGCAACTATGTGTTCATTTCAAGATAAACAAAAAACATAATATTTATCATGTGTAAAGGATTTAGAATGCAAATTTGTTAAGAATGCTGGCTCCTTGTCAGCCATGAAATGTGCTGTGTTAGAGCACCATGTAGTTTATTTTTACACCATGACAGTAGCCTACGTTCGATTTGATCTATGTGATTGATGGGAGGATCTTTGTCTATATGAAGGACAGCTACTGTGGGTCAGATAGAAATAGGGCCTAGTATAGCATCACATGTTGCATTGTGGAAAAGCTCTAAGGATTCAGCTAAGAAAGTTTTGTCTGTTACTTTGCAAATAAGCCTATGCTGCTGCCATACGTGAGAAAAAAAAATAGTATACTCTGCAATATAGGTCATAAGCATAGGTATTTTTATCCTGGGTTGCATTTTAATTTAAATACTGTAAGGTTTTTTTGGTGTGGATCTTTTTCCCAATAATGAGACATCATAGTAAGACTGCATTATAGAGCAGGCAGGTAGAACATTTAAATTATAAATAAATGGGTAGGATAAAACCATCGTTACAGAAAAATGAGAACAAATACAAACCTACAGTTTATAATCAGTCATTTATTAAGCTGTCATTATTTATTTTCAAAGAATTGATTGGAGCTAATGCCAAAGTATGAGTCATGCATGTAGTGGCATCATGGGTTAAATTTCTTTGCTCAAACTTTGTTAAAAAGGTGGAAAACATCTGAATCCAGGGCTGTATTTTCTAGCTTTTCCAACACACTTTTTCTAACAGGCAGCTATCTTCCAGTGTTTATGAAATTCTTTCCAACTGTAGTTTCCTGCCAACTGTAAAGGCAGCATGTTGTCGGTATGCCCAGAACTCAGCTTGCGTTGTGTCCATTCTTCCCTCATGGAAGTACCATCCTCAAGTGCTATATCAATAGCACAATTTAAGCTGAAGACATTTACAGATGAGATTTTCCTGGGATTTGGAATTCACAGCCTTCAGCTCAGGATCACTTGGTGCCTAATCTCTAGATGAAGCTCAAAGCCAAGGTGGTATCTTTCCCTGACAGTTACATATTTTCAAATAAAAATTCAAGTAAAAATTACTGCCCTCTGTACAAAAGCAAAGTGGAAGGACACGACAGAGCCTTCTTTCCTGCCTTGACCTTGGCCTCATTTTCTCTATGATGTCTTGAATCCAAGGTTCTCTCATCCCAGTGTGAGCCAGCATTAACACCTCAAAGTCTTGTTGCAGAAAGGATGTTGAGACAGGGTGAGGGCTGTAGCTGATGACATACATTGACTCTAAAAGTGAAAGGTACTTTGGGGGAAAATCAAAAAATGGGAAGAGAGAAAGTGAAGAAGGAAGTGGAAAACCCTCCCCAGCTGGTAGGAAAGAGAAGCAATGGAGTTGCCAAATAAGCGTTCTTCACTGGGCATTTCCGGTGTGTAGCTGGTTGTCCCACTGTGACAGTTTTCCATTAGTGACTGTGTGCTTTTTGTCAAGAGCCATGCAAACTCCTTACTGGTTGTTCCTGCTCACGATGCTGTTAGTCTGGCTGGAGAACACTGTGATCAAGGGTACATGTTGCGTGCTGATAGGTTGTTAAGGCTCGTACACACAGGTTACTGGGTCACTTAACGTAAACCAAAAGCTACAATGGAGGGTAGAGAAGAGATGATTCTCATGGCAGTGACAAACTCTTCCTGTGAGAACTTGCAGTAACAGCAACATGGGGGTTTGCAGGTACAAGGCTATGAGAACAACAGCACAAGAACAGCAGCGTGAGAACCAGAAGAGAAAAATACTACCACAGAGTCTCTGGGAAAACACTTCCACAACACTTGAAAGGTTACAGAGCTGGAAGTTACAGGGGGACTTCCAGAATTGCAGACAGAAAGCCCTTAGCATTTCGAAGGCTAAGGGCCTAAGGCGCTGCAGGTGATGAGAGTAACGCTGACATTCCTGTGTATGTGGCAGAGAGCACACCCGCAATACTAACCTGTGGTGCTTCAGCAGCCTGTAGTTTCTGGGTTCATATAGTTTCCACATTACTCCCTACTAAAAGCTCATTTGAAGGAGGAAATCTAACTTCCCCCTTACAAACTGTGGAAATGATGTGGAAAAAGTGGAAAAAATGATGCCTTTGAAACAGATATGAGTTAATCGGGACAATATCTAGCTAACAATAAGCTTTTGTCTATGTAATGAAGCAACAGTACAGAAAATACGCCAGAACACCAGCATTGTAGTCTGAAAAAAAGTTCTTTATTCCGTTTGCTCTCTTTTAGATGCTATTGGCCAGCACGTGCCTGCCTGCCAGGTGACTATTTGCAGTACAATAAGAGATGTTTCTTCCTGCTTCTACCCAGTCAAAGAAATTCCTTGCTGCAACAATAACCTGATAGTTGTTTCACTTTTTGCACACAAGTTAACCCTTCAAGGGGCAAATGGGAAATGGCTTCTAGCTGGACATTTGATTTTGAATGGGTTTAAGCCAAAGGGCTGTTCTTGTAGTGATAGTCAGAAAATACCACTTTTTTGTCTTATTCTGTTGTGGACAGCCAGCTGGCAGTCCTTTGCACATTGGAATTTCAGTGGACTCCTGGCAACTGTTTCCCACTTATCCCTCAGAGGAATGGCACACTATCTTACAATGTCATTTTGTTATAGCTTATTTCTTTCATAATGAGCAACTTTGAGAGGAGTATTTGCAAATTCTTAAATATTCTGGTATCCCACTGGTAAAACCAGTAGATTACCATTTCAGTTTGAAAGAGCTTCAAGCAAGATAGTAATTTTATACCTTCCAGTCTTGCTATGTAGAAAACAAAAAGTAACCTGGTTATCTTTATGATCTCCTTTTAAAAGTCAATATTTACCAGTAAGAAGGTAACAGTGAGCCTAATCCTTCAGGCTTCAATGACCACTTCTCATAAGGAGGATGCCTTTTACCTAAATAGTAATTGTTTTTCAGATATTTTAATACTTGATTCAGGAATACTTGATCACACCACAGCACATATGCAGTAAATACATATTTGGTCATATACTTCATATGGAGAACAACAGTAATTTACCAGTATACTTGTTAAGAAGTCCAGACATTTGGAGGATCTTTTGACAATTTTAATATAATCACTTCTGGTCATGTCAGTTCTTCAATTATGATTAAAACTATGAGCATGAAAGAAAGAAAGAAAGATTAAGGTTTATCAGCATGGAGTATACATGATTTCCAGACTATATACAGATCAAATAGGAGGTTTTTCAGTCACATTAATGTGCCTGTAAACTCCTTAATTGTACAGTGGTCTGTGGCATGAACTGGACTCTAAAATTGTGTGTTGTTTGCCATGGGGTTTTGTGTGTGTGTGTGTGTGTGTTTCTCACCTCGTAGGTGAATACCATATCCTGTGGGCATGGGCCTGTGGGAGGAAAAAGAATGCAGGTTATGAATTTGTCTAATTCCTCACCTAGCAAGGCTTCCTACACAAGTTTATTAATATTTCATTGTTTCTTTAGCAGAGTTCTTTTCACACTTCCATGTTCTCTTTACTTACAACTGAGGATCATGGGCTTCTTTATGTTATTCATTAACAGACATTTATTTGACACATGCTGGTGGTTGTTTATTTTGTGCAGAACTTCTGTGCTGCAAAGACTGTGCTGGCTACTTGGTTGAAGGGTGCTAATGCAACAGGAGGAATACTTACAGGAGTCTATTTCCCATCTGCATCCAAGGCAAGATGGTTCAATCCATACTTGAATACAAGTAAGGAAATTTGTTCATTTCATCATAGGAAGAAATGAGACATGTTTTAGCCCAGGATCATGCAGTCTACTGAATGCATGTATTATCTGGCTAGAAAGAGGTGGTCTTGGTCACCATGTAAGGCACAGGGAGATGTTGGTTTAATTATTCAGGGCAGTAAGAAATTCACTTAAGAATATCCGGATTGACCTTGTTAGAATCACAGGTGAGGCACAGACTGTAACAGCAAGTGAAGGACTTAATTGCTTCTGCAATATGACAATAATAATATATGCTTGCTTTGTCACTGGCAGTGGGAACTGTAACTGTAGCTGGCAGATCTGCTTGATCACGCCCGGGTTTTGCAATGCAACTGCTTTAGGGAGAAGTCACATACTTAGAAAGCCCTCAGGAGTCACAGGTGGTTTTAAGCCTTGATTGGTGGATACGAGTTTTTCGTTATAGTTTGTTATTTGGATTTCCTTGGTTTTTTTTTTTTTTTTTAATGGAAGCTGTACTGGTAACCAGTGCTTTCAATGGATTTTAACTTCTGTCATAAAGCAAAGGTACAAGTCATCAGAATTCCAGCTCAGGTGATATGTCTGGGCCTAGAAATATGGTTTTAGTTTCACATGACTTTTGTTTATCAGTTCAAATCAGTTGTGTATATGCATTTTGTTACTCTGTTAATACCTAAAATAGTATTATTTCAGCATTGGTGAAGAACACTGTGTACTTTTAAAGAAGTCACACCTTCCTGATGATACACAGGACTACTCTTGGCTCACTGTCAGCTCATCCAGATAGTGACCAGAATTAAAACCTAGCTTTGGCTAACCAAGCTTACTAATACATCATAGCTCAAAGGGCTGTGAACTGAATACTTGGGTCGGACATGCGGTCAGCAGTCTGTTTGCAGCAGCAGAAAGCAAATATTTTCTAGCTAATTTTTGTCTGTCTAACCCAGTGATGTTAAAATGACTGTTTTATTTGTGTGCTGATCTTCACATTAAGACATTTTCATCATTCATTTAATTTCATAGTGCTAATTCCACACACATATCATGAGTCTTACTTAATCAAAACAAAAACCCCCAAAACCCTGAACTATGTATTTCATAATCAACCAGCAGAACTCTACTGTATGTGTTCATCTTGTCTAAATGCTAAACTAAATGCGAAACTTCTGTTCTCTGACTTCCAGGAGCTAGGCTGAGCAGTGGGGGTTTCAATTAAAAACCACAGGAAAGGAAAGGAATATGTCAATAAAACCACAGACTTGTAAGTACTGCATACTAGTTTGCAAACAAACACAGCAAGCATTCTCCAAGTATGAGTCTATTACTGTAAATTTAGACTGAATGCATGATGTTGAAGGTGACTGTCCCAGCATGATCTTCCTTCATTTCATGTATAGTGAAATGCTCTCTAGCTTTACGTTCAATAGCTTGATCTAGTCAGTCTGCAGTGAGACTATTACTAACAGAGGAAGGTGCCATGAAGAGGAGAATGGCTTGAGCTAAATTAGCGATATTTTGTTCTATTTCAAAAGAAATTGAGAACTGTAAAGGAAAGAGTAGAGGGAGAAAAAAAGAAGTCGTGAATTGATTCTAAGGCAATATTCTATATGAGATTTTAAATGTAGACATCACTTGAATAGAAATGTAAATGCCATGATTTGCATTATAAAGCTTTGTTAAATAATAACTGTCACTAGAACAGATTATGTTGATAATTAATTAGTTACAGACTGGGTGCAGTCACTTTTTTAAAAGGTTGCATTAAGGACCACATACTGAAGAAATCTTGAGTAAGAATAGTGAAGGTGAAAAAATTTGTAAACAATTTAGAATTCATAGAAAAATATATACTGCGATGCGTTTTTTAAAATACAGTGCACCCTATGGTGCTTTTATTGCTCTCATATTAAAGAGAGGAACCAGTAAGAGAAAAACAATGTAGTTTACCTAATTAAGTGAGCAAAATGCAGCTTAAATTTACAGGCAGTTAATAACTAACATTAAATATATTGGCTTCACATTATGTTTGAACTGTTAATAATGTGAATTCACTGACTGCTGAAGTATTACAATTATTCCTCAACTAATAAAGAAATGAAAAGGGGAAACGTAGTAGTAGAAGAAGTGCACAAATATTCAACTGATTTTTTTCCTGCTTCTGCAGTCATTTCTTTATGCAACTCTTTCCTAAACAGTAAAGAAAGCCACAAAGTTTAGAAGGGATACCAGCTTTGAAATTTGATGCTGAGGTTCTTTGACTATGTAGAGGCTAAGCTACTGATTTAATAGAGATTTTCAAAGGTGCTCAGCACTGACCTAATTCTGCTGCTTTTAAAATCTCTTGCTCTTTACCAATGTCTTCAACATGGCTGGAGTCACAGAAAAGCTGAACACTTTTGAAAAGTCTGCGTTTCATCTTATTCACAAAAATGTAAAAAGCTATGGGTAACACAGAATTATGTTTGCCTCCTATCTGAAAATTGCAGTGTGGAAATGCTCCAATGATTTTTCACGTACTTAGTTTTTTAAATTGTGAGCTGTACTGTCCAAATCAATGTGCAAGTCTTTGCAGGACATCTGAAATGTCAACACATCACATAAATATAAACAGGTGCCTGACAGTCACTGCAAATTAGAGCCCTGCAATGTATGTTTTAAGATTACATGGGCTCAAGAATGTGCTGCCATAATCTGTGTAGTAGTTGCTATTTTATGACTGTGAAGCCTAACTATTTGAAGAAGTGATGCTGGTGATTCTGGACTAAATCCTATTTAATCTGGTTTCTAAAGATTCTTGATGCCAGGAAAAGACAGCCCAGGCTGTAAGAATGGTAAGCAGGAAAGATGGCAGAATATACGCCTATGTTGTTCGAAGACAGAAGAGTGCACATTCTACCTAAAAGTAGCACTATTTGTGTGTCTCAGTGTGGCTGCCACAGCGTAAGTTGTGATCTGATGTTGAAGTCTGCCCTTAGCTGAAAATAGCCAGATCATTTAGTCTAAGATGTCAAAGATAACTACATATGATGGTAACTGTATCGCTCTCCTGTGCCCTCTTAGTTAGAGAAAATTAATTTCTCCTAAATGTGTTAATGCAGTCATCTTGATTAAGAGGGAGCCTGACAGCAGGAAGGGGGCTGCAGAGCCTTGGTTAACTCCCCTTACTGGCCCTCCCCAGCAGTCTACTGTGAGAACTCCCTCTCCATGTACCGTCACAAAAAAACTTTATAGATGCTGCTGCTGCTTTCTTAGTTCTCAGTTTTTTCTGCTGCGTAAGTAGAAGGGCAGGGTGAAGGTCTGGGAAAGGAGATCAAGAAGAGTTTTAAGGGGGAGACAGCAGACCTGAAGGAAGAAAGAAGAGGAAGTGGAATGTTCGACATAAACAGGTGGTGTTCTGAAGAATACATTAGTCTAATAGTTAGAGGCATGGAAAGTTTATAAAGCCTGCTTGAAATCAGAAATTGTGATTCAGCTATAGTTTAATGACTGTTTGGTCGAGCATGGAGGCATATGTTCTTTCATTGTGTTTTTGGTTTCTACATGTGGTAAAGATTCCTGATATCACATACTGATGTGAAATCTTATTAAAATACGTGTAATAAAGGTGTTTTAAAATATACTGCTTCCAGTTTTAGATTATCTCATTTGTTTCCACCTCTGAACTCATCACTCAGTATGGTCCACGTACTCCCTGGTGGAGATGGGTGCTGTATGATGTCTAGACTACAGGATAGTTTTTGGAATCCTCATTTGGCTCTGTTTCTTGTAGTTTTAGACAGGCAGATTTTTAACTGGCATAATTCTTAAGGACATGAAATGTTAAAGAGTTTTCCAAGTCTTCCATTAAACTCAGTGGAAAATCTGCCATTGACTTAAACGAGAGTTGAATTAGGCCTTTTGAAATAATATGCAAAAATAACTATTTCCACTCTTTGTCATCCACTTTCTTTCTCAGCTGAGAACTGATCCAGAAGGTATTGAGCGTTCTGTGTAATTACTGAGTGTAATCAACTTCCACTCAGTGCTAGGCTGCTCCAAAAATTTTCCATGTCCTTGCAGGATTAAACCCCTGTTTATGTATTTCTCACCCTGAAAAAGAATAAACTAAATGTTAGTAATGGACAATCAAACCAGCAAGAAACAAGAAATACAAACCGAAGGATTTTTACAGAATGAAAGGTAGATGAATTAGTAGTAATGAACAAGATAAATGAGAGGTACAAAAAACCTCTGTCATATTCTGAACTTTATATACCAACCGTAACATCACTCATTTCCTTTGCAGCAGCAAAAAACCTGTTTGAGAGATATGAGTATAACCCTGCAGAAGATGACTGTAAAAAATCTTGCTAAACAAAGAATACAATGTCAATGAATTAATTTTAATTTGATCAACTCACTTTTATGGGTGCACTTCACTGTGATTATTCAACTGATTTTTTGGATGACAGTTATGACGAGTGAGTGATAATTAATAGGTACCTTTATGAATCTAAAGCACAGAACATTCCAACATGTACTGTGCTTTAATAATGGGAAAGATACCCTGAGCATCCAAGAGTTTGGATACAATGTGTCTTAGAGTTCAAAGAACTTTGTGCAGAGTTAACTAGTTGCATATATATTACATAGCTGTATACTTGTCAGTAATTGCAGTTGTTTCCTTTTCTGTTTCCTTTTCTTCCTTTGCTTTCCTTAATATTCTCAAGGGATCTTAAAGTCATATGCACAGATATGTGAAATAAAGCAGCAGATTCCAAGAGGACCATGAACCCATCTTCAATATTTGAACTGGCTGGCTGGCTGGCTGAAATTCTGTGGTATGTATCACTCCAAATAGTGCTAAATTCCACTCATTTCACAGTTCCAGTGATATTTTGTGGTATTACGATGGCAGTCCTTTGCCTCTCTCTTGCAGTATAATGAAGGCAACTGTCACCAGGGTCCAGTCAGAAGTGCAATTGCCCTTTCATGTATCAGACTTTGGTTCTGCTGTTCCTGATCTTCTGAGACCCCATTCTGAAGTCCAGTTATGGGCTGTAAAAATTAGTCTTCTCAGACATACCACGAAGGCAATCCCAAACACTTACTAAACATAGAAATCTCAGGTTAGAAATCCAGAGTAAAACAGACTTTTGGGTAGAATTTCTTCTTTAAAATGGAGCCTCCTATTGCATTTTTTTTAGGCTGAATCTCTTAAAACTAAAATCTATTCCCCTTGAATTCAGGGTGGGTAAATTACTCAAAGATTTTTTTCTGCAAAATTTCCATGCCCTCTTTCCTCAGTGCAATTACAGTGATGATTAACAAATGTAGCACTATGGATAAGCAAATGTATAATTCATAATAACGTACCTGGTCAAAGCTAGGGAATTCTTTTTCTCTCATTCTTTATAAATGGAACAGAGATTCTATCTGCTTAAGCCTTCTTGCTCTTATTTCACAGATGAAACACTTAATTTAAATAATACCAAGATGATAAGTTTTTGAAAACTTTCATTTTAGACTTTTGGCAGAAACTATTCTGTGAATAGTTCACTATTCTGTGAACTATTCTGTGAATAGTTTCTCAGTTTTTATAAAAAGCCATTCACCACTACTTGGTAAAATTTACCTGACTGTATAATTTGGTGTTGTATTGCTTTTGTAAAGCATGTAAAGTGCTCTGCAGATGTAAAATGTAACATCAGATCTCATTGTTACTCTTCTGTTTTTATTTAGGATATTTTCCCAGTGGCTTCCTCTGACTTTGAATAGGACTTCGGCTTTTTCCAGTTGTAATCATTCTGCAGAAGCAAAAGAGTGAGTAATAAGAATAAGAAGCATTTGACAGTCTGCACAGGCATTCCTAGGCCTACAGACAAATAAGTAATAATCATCAGTCCATTTTTCAGTTGTGCATAAGACCCAAATAACTCTCTCTATTCTCTGTTGGAGAAGCATAACTCTTCTAGATTAGTCCCAAGTTGGAGTGCATATTAATTACACTGGTTAGTAGCAAGAAACCTTTTTTTTCCAGGCACATTAAATCTACATCTGGTACATACTTTGGTGATGGTTAAGGATACTTGCTGTGATTACATAATCTCATTCTGAGATCAGTCAAAAGTATTCTGGGTTCCAAGGCTAAAGCATGCAGGAGTGCCTAATATATGTAAAAGTAAAAAAAACTGTAGAATGAAAAGACTGCCTTGCGCTGTTACATTTTCAATGCGTAACTATTAAAGTGGGTTGTTTTATGTAAGATTTTCTATGTGAATACTGCTTTAACTATGTACTGGAAACATACATATGTACTCTCCTTATTTACAGAAAGGTACAGACTTTTTCTACATTCAGCAAAATCTCTGCTATGGAGAAATTTCAATATCCATTACTGGACCTGGGTTTGGGCAGGAGTTCTGTGTTGCAGTAAGTCATCTTCATGTATCTTTTGTATCCCTCTTGTTCATGTTATGTAGCTGGGAAAGCCAGGCCAGTTCTCCTCTCCAGGAATAGTCTGTGTGTTTGAGTGCAAGAGAGCATTGCAAATGTGCTGAAAGCAAACCTGGAAAAATAGATATTGGCCAAAACCTAGACCACAGAACTTCAGAGCTACAATAATGTATATTGTGTATATTCCATATACATACACTGTCTTTTATATATATATATATATGTGTGTGTGTGTGTGTGTGTATATATATATATGTGTGTATATATATATATAGTGTCTTACATTCTACTTTATATTCCAAGGTAAAATCAAGAAAACGTAAGTATTTTATACGTTTACATTTAAAATTGTGTAATCATGTTATTGTCTGAAACTAATACCATGCTGTTAAAATTTAGATAAAGTGTCCTGCAATGCATACAAAATGTTCATTTGTTGAAGGCCATTAAGTTAATTTCCTGGGAACAAGATTAAATGCAAGGCATTTACATAATCATTAGTTGTGAGGTGTAGAATAGATAATTAAATATTCCACCACATTAATTTATATTTAATTAACTATGCTTCCATGATCCTTCTGCCTGAATATTAATATTGTGTAAATAAACAATTAGGATGCATACTCACTTTGCAAAAAGCTTTATTGTAAAAAATATGATCAAAGAAATTCTGTGAAATCGACTTAAATTAATAAACACTTAAAGGTTTTGTAAAGCAGAGTTCTCAATCTTGAAAGTTTTGCTAAATAGCTCCAAGTACTATGATTTTTAACACTTTAATTCTTCAAGTGTTCAGTATGTCAGAGTTGTCATAACAAACTTTTAATTATAATATTTTCTCTTCTACATTTCACAACCTCTCATTTAGATTGGCTAACATACATAAAAGTTAGTAAAGCATGCAGAATGAACTTTGCATTAAGTTTGGAAAAGACAGTGAAGCCATAGGAAATTAATGAACGTTATCTTTTCTAGTAAAGAAATACAGTTTCAGAGCTCCTGTTTTCATATTGAAGGGATATAATTTGAAATCATGCAGACCACACCTGACAACACCAGAAAAAGTGTTTTTTTCTTTCCTTTGAAAAAATATATTCTCACCGGAATCATTTTCAGCTGCATACATAGATAAACAACATACAAAAGGCTGAACTGAAATCCAGAGCATATTTCGTTTCACGTAAATAGAAGTTATTCATTGCTATTTGCCTAGAAAGACTCATCTGATACCGTCTTCTGTTTCTAGTAGGAATACCTCTAGAAATTACCTGTATATAGCACTTATAGATGAATACAGTGGTATTTTGGCAAATGGAAAAGAAGTATTATAGCATAACGAAAGGGAGAAGATACCTGTGGAAATCTATCTGTCTGAAAGGGAACGTGACAAAAAAGAAGACTGTCTGACATACTGGAATTTTGGGGACAGTGGGTATTACAGGAATCTTCTGCAGACCTGTGACTTTTGTGGACTGTGCTATGAAGGATGGAGAAAAGTCTTGTTAGAAATTTTATTTTGTAACTGAAAAATCTAAGTTTTCATTAGTTTCGATTTGCAGGGTACTGGGATGTCTGAAAGTCGAGTTGCAGTTAGTGCAAGCTGAGAGGGCTGTATACTTCCGGATACTTTCTGTCCAGAAAGTATCTTCAAGATTCTTCAGAGCAAGTAAGTGGTTTGGTGCAGGGTCTCTCCTTTGTGAGAGTAAAAACCTCCAACTTATTATATATAAAAATACATACTTACTCATATATATCACTAGATAGTAACTTTTGACCCAGACATCTCTGTCCCTCCCCCTGGAACATGAATACAATCCAAGTGTCTTTAAATAGGTATGTAAACATTATTGAAAAATTATTGATACATGAACGAAAGTCAGACTAATGGCAGCTAATCATGTACAGAAGCAGTCTATTGGTAATGCAAAATGACTGTAGGTGAAATGCAGACTAAATGAACTCATATTAAAAACAACTGTAAGATAGTGATGTAATTATGTTACTGTCATTGCATTTAATTAGAGATCTGAAGTTTTATAGAGAAAGGTCTTACTGTTTCATAAAAAGCAAAACCTGCTCCCTGCAAACAAAGTTCTTATCTGAAACATAAACAGAATGAAGAATAAGGATGTAGTTTCATATAATTCTTAAACTGATTTTACATGCAGAAGTGATCTTTTCTCCCACAACTAACCATTACTTTCTGCCTCCATTTTTGGAACAGATCTAACAATTAAATGACTATAGGATACATAGGATCTCCTTGTGGACACACACAAATGTCTGAACCAAATCATTGCAAACCACTTGGTTTCTAGAAGTGACCCAAGGGGTGAGGTAGAATGCGTGGTTAGGAGTGGAAGAGGAACAAGATCACCTCTTCAGACAGCTGCCTGAAAAATTTATTTTTCTGTCTCTGCGAGATGGGAATTCCATGTTTTCTTCTTCAAGGTTTATTTCTAAAACTAGAAGGTAATCCTGTTTATTCAATAACTAAAACATGCTAACCCTGCTTTGAAGGTAATGGTTCTCCAAGTAAGTGCAAATGATATTTAAATATTCTGTGTTTCAGATTTTCATTAGTACCTTTGAGGTTTGTGATTACAATTGTATAAGATGCAAATGGCACTAGTTTTCTTCTCAGATTAATTTTAAAAGCTGTTTGGGGTAGACCACTACACAGAATAAAAGTTGGCAGTTTTGGTAAAAGTTGACAACATTATATGGAAGTGTACTGCATAATATAAGACAATAAATTACATCGGTTATGAAAACTAACAATATAGTAAAATAGTGTTTTCTGCATGTCAGGAGAAAGACAGAAGAAACACATAGCAAATTGTGAAGGCGGAGTATTGCCACATGAGATTTTAAACACGGTACTCTCTGAAAATATCAAGTTGAGGTGATTCATGGATGTTAAGACAATCTTCCTCCTTTTTGCAGTAGCACGAATAGGGTCATGAAGGTCAGGAAGAAAAAGAATAAGGAGAATGTCTCCAAATAAATTGAAACTAGGCAGCTGGCATAGAACACGCAAAGGCTGTTGTAGAAATGTAGAGCATCAATTAGTAAAGGCACATCATGACATGCATGCTACTGGCTAGGTGAAATGGATGTTAGGAAACAAGAAACAGTAGAAACTGGCTAAAATGAAGAGGGTAAGGCTGTTTTTCTAACCACCCATAAAAATAAATGTAGAGAAAGTGTAGTCAATGTAAGATGTTGCTAAATAAAACTAGAAAACCAGAAAAACAATTAAAAGCTAGGCTCAAAGCTGATGTGAAGGTGCACTAGTAACTAACATTTGACATTCCTGCCTAGTAGGAGGGAATTACGACTAACCAACTGGGCAGAATAACAGTATCTCAGCAAATAACGTGTAGGATTATCAGAGTAGTGTCATAATCCTAATTGATTTTGGTGGGTACTTGCAAAAGTAGTACTGTGTAGTCTGAGGATGTAGCTTCCGAGTAGGATCATTTTGTTCTAATATAAATGAATGCTGCCATTTCTACCTTTGTTGTACTTGTTGCAGAAATTAACTGTGATTCATGTAGAGACTTATTGTCAAGCTTGGGGGAAAAAAGCTATCCTCAATGCTTTTTGAAGTAATTCTAGATAATTGAATGGACACAACCTTACTATGCTGTAGTAAGAACAACAGTGACAGGTCCAGAGTCAGGAAAGAATGCTGAATGAAGAAGTCATTGTCTAGAAAAGGAAAGTTTTGAGTATGATCTTGTTGGCTCTGCACTTTGGAGTGAATAAAAATGGACAGGGCCTTAGGATCAGAATTCTTAGATTCTAATTCCATTACTACTACTATTTCATTAGCTGTCACAGTTTGACAGACTGATAAAGGCCCTGAAAATTACTAGATCTTTGTCAACATCTGAAGAGACTGTAGTATTTGTGGGAATTTTTTACTGTGAGTGATTAGCAAAGCTTCGGTTCAGTCTTAATCTACCCCTAAAAATGGAGGATTCTCTAGTCTTACTTAAGAACAATGCTGCGAGCCTTACAATTTGTTACAGTCTTGTGCAATATTGACTAATAGAAACTGCTAATTCAAAGTAATGCATGTGGCATCTCATCAAGGAGGAACTTTTAGTGCAAAGTATTAAAACCTATAATGAGAGAACTGAAGACTATTTCTCTGTAATATACTATACTATCAGAAGTGCACTATGTTGATTTCCACTGCTATGCTAATAGTTTAGTATGTCTTTTAAACTCAAGACTATATATTACTGCTTCTGAAAATGTACAATATTCTTGGGATGAACTGATGCTCTGAGTCTTGTAATGCAATTATCTTGATCCTGTGGTAAGATTATCCCCTAAAAAGATTATCTTCTGACACAGTCATGCTCTGACAAGATTATCTGTAGAGATAATGCTGATAATTAGCTAGGGATGTGGAAGACTGCTCTGGAAAATGTAACAAGCTAGACTGAGCACTTGTTGAACCTCACGTTCAACGTGAACCACACGTTGAACCTCAACGCTGTATGACAGTATGGAGTATGCTAAATTGTTTGTATCCATGTGAGGCCTCAGACTAACTTGCTGTTGGGGGCTGATGGGGAAAAAGGCATGAGAAATTTTTTTGCAAATCTTAGAACTGGACATTTCTACTTTAGTCAGTCAATCTAGCATTCATTGTAGGATCTAGTTAAAGAAATGTCTCTACTTTCACTGAAACAGATTAAAACTATTGTATTCATTTCATGGCAAGTGTGGATACTACTTAGCTTAAAATACATAATATGCACTTGAAACCTGAAATAATGGATTGATTATTTTTGTCTGATAATTGCTATTCGTAAGAGACATTTTCTAGTTGTGAAAACAATATCATGCTTGGTGTTTTCTCTTAGAAGTGGGAAAAGATCAATGATGTCGACTTCCCTTTGCGTGTTTGCTTACCAAATGCAATGATTCTTGATACCCATGAAGGATACTAACATGAGGATCATAATACAGGATCCTCATACAGGGAGTAAAGAGAAAAGGATTTTACTGTTTCCAATGAGAGAAAATATGAGAACACACTGGTTTATCGTCAGTTCTTGAAGCCTCTGCCAGGTTGAAGTAAATAATGCTATCGCTGCCAAGAAGCTTTGAGCTGTAGATGAAAGTTAATGTGTTGGAGAGTGTCCAGATATGAAATGATCAAAGGGGACATAGGTCTGGGGCTTTTAGCTGTGCTGATGAGTTGAAGAATAAGAAGTCACAAATCCAAATTATGAGCTGACTTTAAATACTCACAGGCAACACTTGTCTAAACAAACACCGTATTTTTTTTCACGAGAATTAAATGCATTTTCTGGGATTTTTTCAATTAACCTAAATGTGGATGTTGCACTTGGAGGTATTAAAGGGCTGTAAAATTGAGTGCAGTTTTAATACCCTCTATCAAAGTCACCTGAAATGAGCATTAGTCCCTCAAGTTTGTAATCTGTTGTCTGTGCTATGCACATAGAAAACTCCTTCCTTCTTTAGGGAAAGAATCTTCCACTCATACTGGCAATCTTCAGAGTGCCATATCATCAGGAAATGAAGAAATCAGTCTTTGACTTTAAGAGCTAGGAAGGATGTTGGAAAATGTAGGGAGTGGAGGGTTTATTTTTACCATTTCTTTCTATATCAAACTATAAACACAGATCGTCTTGGTCAGCTAGCTTTGGAATAGCCAAAAGAAAGGCTTAGAGATATCATTGAGCAGTGGCATATCAACTGCCTGCTAAATCACAGAGCCGTCATACATGTGACAAATTTTCTCTCACTCTGCAGTCTTCTCAAAACAACTCTGTGGTTAAAAGAACAAAAAGCATGAAATAGTCTTGAAACAACTCCAGAGGGTAAGCCTGCTAGCTAGGATTGACCTACAGCTTTTGCACAGTGAAGAGCACAATGCTCTCAATAATTCTGTTTACAGTATTCTTAGTCTGCTATCCTTCATTTTTTATTACATTCCTCATTTAAATTAAAAATGATAAAAAATGAAATATTTTCAGTAATTTATAGACATTAAATATTTCTTCATCACTCAGCCTTCTCTGAAAAAGACTCAGTAAAATCATCACAATAAGAATGTATTCCCCTTTTGTTCCAAGATGAGCTTATGTCTCTGCATTAATTTCTTTTCTTCTATTCCACAGATAATTAATAGAAGATACTGGGAAGTACTTAACTTTACTTCAACCTATTTGAAGTTTATTACCCCTGTGACTCATACATCACAACCACCAAAAATGGATACATTGTAAAATCTACAATACTAAATCTTCACTTCAAGGACTACTACTCCCAAATCTCCTAGCAGTACATTTTTAGACTGCCCTTTCTAATAACATAGTTTCCCACTGAGTAAAAAGCTTTTAGTATGTTGAAAATAGAGCAGTGTTATTCTTAGCTATTTGATTCTCAAACTTCCAGTTCTGCTGTGGTTCAAGTGGTAGCTCCTTCATATACTCATTCAGCAAACTATTTTTATGACATTAACATGAAACATTTCTTTGTGACATGTAGTAGTTTCATCAAATTGTCACTTGATTGCTGTGATTAAAATATATTTGACTACATCTAAATTCCTATATATCTTAAACATTGAACAAGACATTTTGAAAATGGCACGGAATTCAGAAGGCTCAAACAATTTGCTGCTTCTTTAAGTTTAATAAGGTCTAGTAATATTTTCCTGCATTGTAGGAATGCTTGTAATACCTACATGTAATTTACTTCCTTGAGCTTGAAGATTAAATAACATTGCATTTTTTATGAGGTTTGAAGATAGTTAGCTATCTGTCAGAAATTACTGACTATGTAGAAATAAGATTGAATTTTAACATTAAAAACAAAGAATTAAGATAATTTTAAATGAAGGAAAATTTGTGCATAGCACAAGGTGAGAAAAACATTGAATGTGAGAGACCAAAGAAAGCTTCAGCAAAGGCTAAGTGAAATTTGAATTCCAAAGTAGGCAGAAGATTATCGTGTATAGAGCACACTTTTCATCATTTCAATCTCAAATCAGTACTTCCTGCATGACTATGCAAATTCCCCGGTTTGATGAGGAGAATGAATCTGGTAGAAAGTGCCTAATTGTGATTTTCGGATGAAATAAATGCTTGGAAGTTCTAACTAAATACTCAACAGAACATAGAGAATGTATGTGAAATCTGTGATAAGAAAAATTCAAGTTTACAACCCAATTTTTTAATGCTAATTTTAATGTTAGTACTTCAGTACAGTACATAGGCATGTAGCTGCCTTGCAGCTGGAAATACATATCATGTAAGCAAATGACCCAAATATATTTGTTATATTGAAATTTGATGGCATTTCTTACCCCGTAATGCATTCACTCTAAACTACACTTGCACACTCAAGGTATTGCTAAAATTCTGTTTTAAGTATGTACAGAAAGGCTCTTCAACAGCACTTTCACTTGCATTAGTTTCATTTAAAGGAAATCTGTGAAATGATAAGTAGAAGCATAATCAAATGATGGGGAAATGAAGAATCAGCAACTAATTCATCTGATATCATTCAGAAGGTTTTCTGAGTGTAGAATGTAAATGACAGTAACTTGTGGTCATCTTCAAGTTACACTGTTTGTTTCACAAAAGCAACTTTTGAGCAAATAGAAGACAATATACATACAGCATTCAGAACTAATGACTCTTGTGGCTAGCTCACTATTAACAAAATAAGTTGTGAACAAATGTGGCATCACTTTGAAATGAAAAAAAAATTTTAACAGTGCTTTCCCACCAACTTTTCACATTTTCTCTATAACGGTTAGATTTACATCACTTTTACCCAAAGTGATTTATTCCTTTGAGGTAAAGAGTGAGATTAAAATCATGCTATTGTACAATATCCACAAGTTCCTTCTGGACTCTGGTACACTTATTCTAGAATTAGTCTTTTACAGTCTAATTTACGGTCTTTGTCCTACACCGCCACGTCTCCCACTCTGTAAAGTGGCAAATCCTGTAAGAAGCTGTTTGTATTCAGAAGCCTAAAAACATTTCCTTTTATATTGTGTGAGGAATCTTAAGGAAATTAAAAAGAAAAAGATAGTGGCAACAGAAGATACTGAAAAGAGCTCTAGTGTTCTGAATCACAGTTGATTATTTTAGACCATATTTTATAGTATGTGCAGAATTTGGGTTGAGAGGTCTTCCACTTAACCACCTGTTCTCAATAACACACAACTTGCTAGAAATCATTTACAGGATGATGGTTCTTCTGAGATTAAATTAGTCCAAAGCCAAGTGTCTTTAAAGCAAATAATTAGGTAAATAAATAAAAGGGGAAGGATTCTGCACAGAATTAGTCCATCATTTGTCTGTAATGTTTTTACTTGCAAAAATGAACTGTATTGTTCTTCCCCTCCTTCTGTTTCATTACAATTACCATTCCAATTCTGTTCTAACTCAAAACAGCTTGCTAGAAAAACAGCAAACAAGGCATGACTGTTGTCCCAAAGGAACATAAGTTTGTGAAAACAGTTTATGTCAAGATTTTACTTTCATAATTGTTGAGCCCTGCCTTGCTGCACCAGTACTTTTGAGTGATTTTATTCATGGATCAAAGTACAGCTCAACACGAACAAATGTCCAGGGACTGTTTATATAAAGATCAAAGAAATACATAAGCAGGGCAGACTTACCAAGTGTAATTGCACCAGGGTCCACAGCTTACTAAGGCCCAGGAGGCAGATTCTAAAGATCAGGAAAGGCAGCCTCAGCACTGGTGGTCCTGTGTTGCACTGCTTGCCCTAGCACCAATGCCAGCTATGCTACGCCATGACATGTAAACACAAGTGAAAGCAAGAATCTCAGCAGTATTTCTCTCCTTTGATGCCAGCCTGCATTTTTTCTTTGCAAAATTATTGTTAGTCTTCCTTGTCTAGGGTTTATTTTTGACAAAGAGGAATTTCCCTTTGAGTTGAAAAGGTGACATCCAGTAAGAAGTAGTTCTCATTGCATGTAGCTGCAGGGAGAGGAGAACTCATTTGGAGCTTACTCAGAAGCATGTGATCCAAGCAGACAGCAGTGTCGGAAACAGTGAGAGCCTAATGTTCCACTGGACTCTGGGAGAACCTCAGTCCTGGGCTGTGAATATGAATAGCAATAATTCCAGAAGCAAGGCATATTGTCAAGCAGGAAACATTATGTGCACAGTCAGAAATAACATGCAGGTAGTTTTTTCCCCAATTTTTTTTTTTTTTCCCCTTAAACTGGAATGTTTTCATGCAGGAAGCAATACATCAGAGGAAATAAAATTACTGTTTTCACCCACACATTATTTTTTATTGTCAGACAGTCTCCAGCATTTTTTAAGCAGTTTTCCACTTTAAAGGTCATCTCCATGATGACAAATAAACTGTCTAAAAAGAAATCAGTTTTGTCAATCACTGAGTTTCCAAAAAATCTTCCTTGTGTGACACTATTCTCAGTGAAAATATAAATTTGGGTCGGAAAAGGGAATATTTCCCTGAAGCTAAAGGAAAAAAATATTTTTGATAGTTGAGGCTGATACTTGTGGTTTCAGGATTCTTCTCACAGTATTGACTGTTTCAGCCAGATGTGAAAGCAAGGTACAAGGTCAACAAGAAGATCATTCTATCTCTAGGCTTTCCAAGAAAAAAAATGGTTCCTGTGTTTCCACTGACCTATGTTCTCAGAGCATTTTCTCTAGGATGAGATGGCAGCATGGTGATGAGACATTCAGAAGTTTCGTAATTCAGTCTGGGACCCAGAGAAATAAGAAGGCATAAACAGAAACAAAAAAGGGTTAGCTCATTTTGTTGTTTTCCACATCAGACTGTTACTCCAAGTTAATTTATGGAGCTGAGAGGCAACAGAAGTGTTATTATTAAGAATAAAAATTTTAAAAACCAAAAAGAACCTGTGATTTATTATTCTCTGTGAACACAGGTATGACATTCTTTTGAAAAAAAAAAAAAGATATAAAACTATGAAACAATATAAATAACTTTCTAGAAACAGAATGTTTTGTAAATAAAGCATAGGGATATTTCATATCTTTACCATCCATTATAAAAGAAGGTCAGTGTGTGTTTGAGAGCAGGTCATGAATTATGGGAAGTGACCAAAAATCTCTTCTTATCCCAGTGAAAGCTTTAAGGCAAGTAGTGGGAACATGTACAAGTGTCTTAGATAGTCACCTAATCTTGCCATTCTAGCTGATATTTAAACTAACTTGAATACATTCAAGTTGGAATTCATAATCTAAGAAACTGAAATCAATTTAACTTGAATTCATTTGATAGCAAAGAAAGGAAACCTGACTAGGGAAAGGTATGTAACACATAGAGAAGTTGTATCTGTATTTGAAATCAGTTATTGCCATACACTGTATTTGCTAGCATAACAAAGGTAAAGACAAAGAGCCTAAAGGTGACCTAAGGTTAATACCTTTATAGCATACATAGCTCAGCAATGATAATAAACATAGTGTTGGTATGAAGTAGGTTTTACACCCTGCAGAATTTTTGGAAGATTCAAGCATGTTCCTATTTTGCTTGAAGATAAAACCCAGGTCTGTTTAAAGTGTTAATTAGAAATACTATAAAAGTCACTCAGATAATCTAGAGTTAAGGATACTCTTAGGAGACATGGAAGACCCAGATTCCTATTCCCGATTTTGAGCAAGAGTTGACATCCTTGTCCATATCCTTATTCACTGTCCTAATTTCCAGATTATTAGGAAATGGGGTTTTTTTCCTAACATTTTGATCTGTAATGATATCTTTTAGCTCACGTAGGTTGAGATGTAGGGGAAAAAGCAACACAGATACACCCCAACCCCCAACTTTATCTGAGAATACGCCCAGCTAACTCCATCATGACAGTCACGTTATAACTTTAACACTCCCCCTTACCATTACAAACTAGGAACATCATAGCACAGGATTCAAGTCTGTTTAAATGCTCTGTAGCTGAAGACCCCATTTGGTAAAAAGAAAAAAGAACATAATAGAAATCAGAGCAGTATTAATGAAGCTCTTCCTTCCCCCCCCCCATCTGTGATGGAGGAGTCAATTAAAAACAGGTGTTACAAAAGATTGTGGTCTAGTCAGAAGAGCAATGGTGGGTGGTTATGGGTTGTAACTTTGCAGTATTGAACAAGTGATCAAAGAACGTTAAGTAGAAAAAGTACATACAGAGGTGTTAGAAGAGAATTTAAGGAAGCACTGAAGGATAGGCAGGGACAGTCTACTATGCCTTGCTATACTATACTATTTAACTCTCTTCAAGGCAGAAGAAGATGGGTATGGGTTTCCTGATTTTCTGTCTTCTGTGTTATATGAAGTGATGGTCCTGGAGGTAGAAAACCTAAGAACTAATGAACTCCAGAATAGGGAGTAGCCAAAAGATGGGCATAAGCTTTTAGGGAGCAAGTTTGAGTCTTCTGTTAGCCTGAGAGCAGCGAGCTTTTCTGTCAGACAGAAGAGGTCATGGGTGACAAATTCTCAGCTAGACCAGACCTGATTATAAGGGATACAATAGAAACTGAAATTCTTCTGACATACATATACAACATAGGCTCTGCTTAAAGATAAACCAGACTCACAAAGCAACTGCCAGCAAAAACCCCATTTGTTTGGGCTTTTTATTACTGCCTGATTTTTCAATCCTCTCTCTGTACAAAGGGAGTACAGCAGCTCCTTACCACAAGCTGTGAATGAAGCATGGTAGTTACATCTTCCTAAGTGTGACTTTTTTAATGTTACGTTTGTAAACTGAAGATGTATACATTGAATTAGTGGAATATATAGGTATTCATATTCTGTGTTGCTATTCTTTCACCAGTCTCCCTGCAGGTGAGGCCTTCTGTGCTTTCACTATAAGGCATAATTGCATTCTGTGCTCAGCTCTGGCTGAGTTTAAGAACAAACATGATTTGTTTGTAATCACAGATGCTTCTGAGATTGAATAGTGAATCAGCTCTTGAATTTTCTGGAATTTTTGAAGTGTGTATATGTGTGTTACTGATAAAAAATACAGGAACAAAGAAACTCCAAAATGAAATCTAGTCCCTTCCACCACCAATAATCATATACTTTACATGTAGAGTTAGCAAAACAGTTGAAGATCCTGTATCTTGTTTTTTACATGTTCTGCTCCAGATTGGCATCCAGAACAGTGTTTGATACACAAAATCTCTTGTCCATGCTGATCGTGTTTATATTTGAATCCATAATCAAGCACATTAAATCAGTCCCTTAAGCTTCATAATCCCCTTTAAAAACAATTTTAGTAGGTACCTGTCCATATTCCTTGACTTAGTAGTAGTATAGGATGCAATGGTGCTGAGGATCCCTCTTCACAGAGCATGGGAAAGACAGTTCTTTTTGTTAGTTTAATTCCTAATGATGTTTGAAATTCTGATGGGAAAAGGCTTCATATTTAAACTAAAGTAGTGTATGATAATTTAGAAATTCAAGCATTCACATTAGAACTCTGACCTACATATTGTCTAGAAAGAAGAGGTTAGCCAAATGAAGCAGCTGGAGCACTGAATACGAGTGGGGGCGTCTTTCTTTATAGGCTTCATGTGCCTCTTGTGAGCATCTCATGTGGTAAAATGGAAATGTAGTAGCTGGATTTAGGAAGTTTGGAGAAATTTTTGGTGGAAGAAAAGCCTGTGGAAGGAGAAAACTTTAATTTAAAGCAAAAGAAAATTACTGGTTTTGAGGAGAAGATTATTATTATAATCCATCAGTTAGATATATAATTAGAAAAACTATTTTATTGGTTGCATATGTAACACATAGTGGAATCTGTCCTAGGTATAATTCTAGCATTAAGAAACCTACTGATAGGTAGAAAATTCCTTTTTATGAGGATGAAGAGGAAAAAAAAAAGGCAAGATTATTCTTTCATGCATTTCAGACTTCCTTTTGAAGGTATGTCCCAGATAATACAACATAAACTGATATGGCCTGAACTGGGAACCTAACATTTCGATTTGGATCCAAATCGGAATTTTTCAAAGTATAGGGAGAACTATCTGAACTGAACTTTTACTTTGTGAATAATGCCCAGCAAATGCTGAAGTAAAGAAGGAGGGAGAGAAAGAAAAGGGTTTTGTCTTTTCTGGGAAGGAAGGAAGAAAGTTTATGGAGCTCTTTCTTTCTGTATTACTTACTCAAGTCCAAAATTATTGGGGTAGTGACATATTCATATTCTTTTTTATATTATGCTATACATATGTGTATTATGTTTTACCACTGTTACTGTCGAAGGTGCTACATTGGCTTAACACAAACTGCTACAAAATAGCAACCCCAAAGCGTGTAAATCTCGTTAAGAAATAAATGAGTTATAAGGAAAGAATCATTAGAGATATATGACAGTGAATGGCATTTCTGAGGGCAAGAAGACTATGGCCTTAATATTAATTAATTGCATTTATTTTTATTTTTTACTTAGCCTTTCAGTGAAGATTCTGATTTTGTTGAAATCCTATTGATCTGAGGTGACTGCTACATTAAAAGTATGCATGGTTCAATGATTAACTTTAGGAAATTTTGGTGGACACTTTGAAAAATGTTTTTTTAAATGTCTTCTTGTAAATGTAAAAAATGGAGGATGGATTTATTACTTTGGAGAAAACATATATTTTCCCTTGGCAGAATTGAAAGCGATCTACCTCAGGGTCCAGTTTCAAGGTCTGCTTAAGCTGATCTGTCTGGAGGGCTGTTCCTGCAAAGAGCAATCCTGACCTCCTGACCACTCGGTCTTTCCCTGGCCATGTTTCCTATAGCCTGGGTGAAAACTAACCTGTTGTGGGGGTAGGGAGGAGTTCTCGAGCAACAGCCCCGCGCAGTAATTAGGGATGACATACTGATAACAGCAGAAGTGATGAGAAAGCCTTCATTCTCAACATTCCACAGATCAAAGAGCTCTCTTCTTAAACACGAGTAACTTGAACAAGTATGTTGTGAAAGAAGCTGTTTGTACAGTATTGAAGGCCAGATTATTAGTGTCCTCTGTATAGTGCAAAAACAGACCTTTACTTAGCTGATCTGTTTCCTTGCAGTAAATTGTCCAAAAAGTTCCATGTGGGTAAATATATCTGTTCCTAATAAGGGGCAGCAGGAGATGTTTCTATCCTGCTTTGATCATGATCTCCACAGCCAGGATCTGAATCTCCTGGCTTTAAGTCTTTGTGCAGTCTTTTATGCTCATGCAAACTGAGTTTAAGTCATTATGAAATCAATACGACAGTGCTTTGTATGTCAGTGCTTCATATTGTTCTTGGTATACGCAGCCCCCTGAGCTGGAAGACAGGGACAGGGAGCAGAATGAAGCCCCCATGATCCAAGGGGAAATGATTAGCAACTCCAATTGACTGGAGGGTAGCAAATGTGACACCCATCTACAAGACAGGCTAGAAGGAGGATCCAGGGAACTACAGGCCTGTCAGCCTGACCTTGGCACCAGGGAAGGTTATGGAGCAGATCGTCTTGAGTGGCATCACGTGGTGACGTGCCACATACAGAATACCCAGGTGATCAGGCCCAGTCATCATGGGTCTATGAAAGGCAGATCCTGCTTGACTAACCCGAGAAAGCTGTGGATGTTGACCACATAGGCTTTTGTTAAGCTTTTGACACGGTTTCCCACAGCATTCTCCTTGAGTAACTGACTGCTCATGGCTTGGACAGGTATACTCTTCACTGGATAAAAAAATGGCTGGATGACAGTGCCCAAAGAGTGGTGGTGAATGGTATTAAATCCAGTTGGCGGCCGGTCACAAGTGGTGTTCCTCAGGGCTCAGTGTTGGGGCCAGTTCTGTTTAATATCTTTATCAATGATCTGGAAGAGGAGATTGAGTGCTCCCTCAGTAAATTTGCAGACTACACCAGGTTGGGTGGGAGTGTTGATCTGCTCGAGGGTAGGACAGGTTCTTCAGGCAGTTCTGGACAGGCTGGATTCATGGGCCAAGGCCAGCTGTATGAGGTTCAACAAGGCTCAGTGCTGGGTCTTGCACTTGTGTCACAACAACCCCATGCAATGCTACAGGCTTGGGGAGGAGTGGCTGGAAAGCTGCCCAGTGGAAAAGGACCTGGGCGTGCTGGTTGACAGCTGGCTGAACATGAGCCAGCAGTGTGCCCAGGTGGCCAAGAAGGTCAACGGTATCCTGGCTTGTGTCAGGAATAATGTGGCCAGCAGGAGTAGGGCAGTGATCATCCCCCTGTACTCCGGCACTGGTGAGGCCGCACCTTGAATACTGTATTCATTTTTGGGCCCCTTACTACAAGGAAGACATTGAGGTGCTGGAGCGTATCCAGAGAAGGACAATGAAGCTGGTGAATGGTCTAGCCACAGGAGCAGCTGAGGGAACTGGGGTTGTTTAGTCTGGAGAAGAGGAGGCTGAGGGGAGACCTTGGTGCTGTCTACAACTACCTGAAGGGAGGTTGTAGCAAGGTGGGCGTGAGTCTCTTCTGCCAAGTAACAAGTGATATGACAAGAGGCAATGGCCTCCAGTTGCATCAGGGGAGGTTTAGATTAGGTATTAGGAAAAATTTCTTTACTGAAAGGGTTGCCAAGCATTGGAATAGGCCATCCAGGAAAATGTCACTATCCCTGGAGGTATTTAAAAACCTGTAGACGTGGTGCTTAGGGACATGGTTTAGTGGTAGACTTGGTAGTGTTAGGTTAACAGTTGGAATTGGGTGATCTTAAAGGTCTTTTCCAACCTAAACACATTTCTATGATTCTATGATTCTATGATTCTATATCCAGTTGTCACAGAGGTAAACAGCTATAGAAGTGCATACTAGGACAAAATTGCTTTATAGGATGAATGTCAGGACAGAATACCAGCCATGTAGCCAATACATCTTGACAAAAGGCATCATTGTTCTTTTGGGAGCAACACCTTTCATCCAGCATAACTCTGGCTTTTACATACAAATTATTAATGCAAAAGAAAGTCTATCTAAATATTTCAAAGTATTTGTTATTTTAATCAACATTAAGGTTTTTATTATACTGGCCTTTATTTCAGACTGTATTCTTTTCAATAATTCCTTAGCCATATTTAATTATTCCCCATTATAGTATATGGTTTTTCTTTTCTTAAGCCCATCTCGGGCAATGATAATTCTGTTCAATGTACGAGGCTCACTCCTGTTTTATGTCACTGGAACTGTAAGGAGGCATGGGCTTTCTTGGTGCCGTTCCATTTGACCAGTAGTTTTGTCAGTGATGTCTGGCCAGAGTACAAACCCTGATGCTCTTTAGACAAAATGTTGATAGCATTAAAGAGAGTTCAAAGAGAGTTCATTGTGTCTGAGAGACTGCAGTTAGTAAGTGAAGTTGTTCCCACAGTGCAGAGAATGAATATTGTAACAGAAGGAAAAAAAATCTCCCTGTTGTGTTTTAAAAGCGTAACACCTAAATGGTGATGATTTAGTTTTGGTCATATCAGAGGACTTTAGCATGGTACTGTCTGAGGATGAAAAACTGATTCTTGTTGAAGTAGTGTAACAGCAGCATACTAGAATTTCAAATACAGTATTGCTGTGTTTTTTGATTAACATTAGGAGACAATGGATTTGTATCTATATTTATGTGGCATTCTCACTGAAGTATTTAACTGCCTGTACAAAATATTAGTGTCAAGAATTCAGAGGTAAGCTCTAGAAAGTAAATGTTTGTNTGTCTTTTGAATGTGATCAGAAATCTTGTGCCTTCCCTTAATATTTGCTGGTTATGGCAGAGATTTTTGTCTGTTACCATTTCTGCTTATGGTATTTTTGCTGTGCAGATTCTCCACATGGAATCACAGTACCGTGATGGTGTATATATTACATTCATAGATAAAAAATGTAGTAAATAACAGGGAGAAGTTTTGCTGTTGAAGCCTACTTTTTCAGTGTCATTTCTGAAGGAAATATAAACCACCTCACTACTTCTACAGTACTGTAAGATATTACCAAAGTCAGTGTGAGCAGAATGTACGCACTATGTAACAGAAAAAAAATTTGCTGTATCCTAACTATTTTAACTTGCTTTACAGCCCTATTTTCTTCTCCTGAAGTTAAGCCCAGCTACCATTTTCAATTTAGCTTCATGTGCACTCTAGCAATGCAAACTCTTGTTTTGTATTTCATAAAAGTGGATCAGGGAATGCAATACTGTTCCTTTGGCAACAATTAAGAGAAAATGAAAAAACAGTGTTTTCATCCAGTGAAGTTGCCTACACCAAAAGTGACAGCTTAGTTTTAATGTAGGCCTCCAGCTTATAAACATGTAGGCAGGTAAGACATTTAAGATATCTGAGTAGTCCCTTTGAACTAGATCAGATTATTCACTTGTGTAAAATTGCTTAACTGCCTAAATGTCTCTAGGATCAGGGCCTTAGATTGCAAACATAAACACCAAAGTAATTTCCCTCTTGCTGTGCTGTTTAGCCCTGCTCTCCCATTCTGTGCAACTGATGTAGTGCATGGGCCGTTTTCAGCTCCTATGTTCTATTATCAAAGGCTATAGTGAGAGTACAGGGGTACATAAACGCATTTTTTAATTATAAAACATAGTAGTTGAAAACATTTCTATAGCAAGTAAAATCATAGTGTTAGAAAAAAAAAATAAAAATCACCATCCGAAGATGAAGGGGAGACTCTGGGGATCAGAGAAGTCCTGGTCATTAAATTCCTGCACAATTTCAAATGACAGGATTTTTAAAGAGACAGTATCACATAGTCTAGGATCATATTTAAGTTTGTTGGCAAAAATGTTTTTGAACACACAGACTTAATAAAAGAAAAGGAAATAGCCTTGCAAGCCAAATGAAATCCACATCTTTGTTATCTTCTTGATAACTTTGTAATATCAACTGGATTTTCAGCTGTTAGGAGCTGATTGATAGTGCTTGTTAAGTCCTAGTTATCTTTCTGAGTGTATCTTTCGACATTCTAAATATCAGCTTGATAAGATGTTCTGGGCAATTGAATTCTGTATCTTTGAGACATTCACAGCAGTAACTTAGAAATAGAAATGAGCATGGTCTAGTTTTAAATTTTGTAGCTCTTTTTTTTTTTTACATAGGATTCCAAAGGCTGCTCAGACAGATCTTCTAGCACATACCAGTCATTCTGCCATGATTAGTTTCAAGCAAGGTCTTCATTAGAATGAAGATATCATCTCAGAAATGACATGAAGTTTATCACTGTAATTTCATCCTCCATTTTCTTTGTGTACCAATCAGTAACTAATCTTATATTGGTCTTGGAAAATAAGATACTAAAAATAGAGAACGTCTCCTTAGGACCATGTATTCTATAATCCTTTCAGGCTTAGTTATTTTTGAAGTTGCATGCCTATATATCTTTGATTTCTACTTAGAGACGCTTTGACTCTTTTCTTATTAGAGTGAAATATGAAAAAAATGTATTATTTCGTATTCTCACAAATATGGGCTTTTTTAAAAAGGAATGCTAGGTATATTAATTCATTTCAGTCAGTTCTCTACTCTGCCTAAAATGCCTTTTAATGAATGCATGAATTTCCTAAATACACAAATTGTCTTTTAACACTGTAGTGTAAAAAAGCCTGTCATTCTATAGGTAAGTTATTGAAGCTCATGAAATAATCCTTCAATAAGCATATATTCAGAAAGAGTACTCAGCTGAAACAGTGTACGGAGTAGTAAGGGAGGCTGTTACTCTTCAGTGTTAAATCTATGGATGCATCTTCACTATGCATCTCTGTTACATAGATGAAAAACTGTGCTGAAATATGAACTTCAGCAAAACCTAAAGATGCATCTGAAGGGTGGTAAGTAGCTTGTGTCCATCCTGACTGCATGGACCCAAATTTGTATCTGACCATGTGGATGCTAGCAGAGATACTACATATACCGTCTGTTATCATGGCACTCTCCTAGAGGTGACAAGACACCTTCGTGTCTCTCTCTGAAAGAGCCCGGACTTCAGTTGCCACAACAACAGATGGGACTGCAGACAAAGGGTCTCGATTCTGCTTTGAACAGTGTGGACACCAACAGCTGAATTAAAAGCTGTCTGTTGGCAGAAATGAGGACCTGCCATTCTGGGTCAGGGAGCTGCTCACAAGGTTCCAAAGATACAGTATGGGCTTCCAGGTGCACTAGGAGCAGGGTGCATGGAGTACTGCTTGAGGACATTCATCATGTAAAACGGATGCTTAAATGGAAGTGGAACTGATCACTTTAAAGTGTTAAAATCTGACAGGGTTAAAATCTTATAAACTGCATGGTTTCATCTTATAAAACTTAAAAACAGGGTTACAATCTTATAAACTGCAGTAACCATGGTAAGAGCTAAGCACTGCACAACATAGTGCCTTCAGTGGTGAACACCATCTTTCAGAAGTTATGTGCATACTGGTATTAGTCTGTGTATATGAGTCATGCATATCACAAGCATCTTCTTGTACCACTTCTATTTTACAAGTCAAAAAATTCAAGTGATTTATCTCAATTTTCGCATAATAGCAGGAAAGAGGGGATATACAGAGGCAGTCTGAGTTGCAGACCAGTGCTCAGAGATTCTTTTCTGTCCCTTCTGCTTCTTGAACCTTCTCTCTTCTCAAATTGATTCACCTTGGGCAAGGGGTAGAGGAAGAGGGCAGAGGACACTCCACTTTCAAAGACAGGGCATACTAAATCTGTAAATCAAGATAATAAGCTGCAAAAGCTCCCTGGTTTCTTTCTTTTTTTTTAAAAAAAAATGCATCTGACATGATTATTGTCTTTTAATTTGTTTTTGAACCTAGGGAGTTGGTGTGAGCAACAAGAATGCATTTGTGCCTTTGCGGGCAGTGAAGTACTTCTAAAATGGAAATCTTCAATGAACTTAAATGATTTTATAGATCTGTGAAAAAAAGGCAAAGGTTGATTAAATGTTGAGTCTTGAGTGGTATTTAATTGGTAGCCATTGGATTAGGAAATAGACTTACAGTAGTTTGTACAATACAAATGGGATACAGGCTGTAAACAAAGAATGCTAATAAACTCAATGAGCACTCAATATGTGGGCAGCAGCAGCCTGTTCAGAGGAAAAGGAAAAGATTACTTCACTGGTGCAAAACTAAAAATGAAAAATGTATCTTTCTCTCTAAGAAATATGATTTCTTGCCTGCCCTTTTGCCAAGAGCTATATAGTGTTCTCCTGTAAAACTTTTGTTGTGTTTGTGCTAAATATAAAAGGGGACACATTAGCCTCCTCAAAACTGAGGTGAGGAAGGGTCCACTGCAGTGAAGGCAGCTGGGACAACGCTGTGGCCTCAGGTCATAGTTGAAAGTTTCTGTAACATTGGGGGCAGATCTGATGTAAGAGTTCATAATCTGCTCCATGCTGCTGTGCGTAACTGTTTAGTTTGCCCTCAGTTGTCTTCATTTAAATCTTTGTATAACTCTTCTCACAAATGAATCAGGGGTGGGGAAGAAAAGACAAGTTAAAGAAGCAGGTAAAAAAATCCTACATAGAAAGCAGATTTCTCTTAAATGGGTTACTTCCAAGCCAGGTGGGTTTTTTTGGTTTGGTTTGAGTGTTTTTAACTGCTCCAGTGGTACATTCTAGCAGGATTTGTGGGAGTGAGAAGCACAGCACAGAGGATCTGATTCATGACAAAAACGTGGTTATGAGGAGCCATAGTCTCAGATGCCTCTGTCACACATGATGATGTGTTACTCCTGTTTGTCAGAGTTTCAGCTTCTGGCCAGAAGGCAAATGAGTCCTTGGAGTTTCTCAAATCTCAAAGCTGTGTGGGTCCTTTAGCTGAAATCACAGCATAATTAGTTCCAGGAAAGACTCATACTCTGGTTGTGCCTATTAAGCAAAATTTCAGCTTTGTGGATGTTGACAGGAATGCTGCCCTTGCTGTTAATGGCATTCAATTTTCATCTATTGTGCTAGAAAAATAGGGGAGTGCAAGTTGGAAACAGTACTATAAGTAACAGTGGTGATGCAGACTGTGCAGATGAGCATAGGAGAAGCTGAATGGAAGTTTGAGTAGTGAAGGACCTTGATAGACAAGAATGGGACATTTCAAGCTGTTGTCTCTTTATGTTGGAGAATACACTGCTGCTTTGGAGTACTCCTTTTCTAATAGCATACATGTGAATGCAGAGCCAGCAGTTACCTCAAAAAGAGTAGAAACTCTGTCTGTTGGGCTACTCTTTCTGGTGATACCAGCTCATAGGCTTCTCATAGCTCAGTGTGAGAGTGAAAGTAAGGAGACATCCAGCTTCTGAAGCAGGCTTTAAAAAAGGGAATGGTGAAGGGCAGTAGAGAGAAGTAGACGGGAGAAGGAACATACAGTATTTGTCCATAACAGTGATATTTCCACCTTTCCTAGATAATTCATTTTTCCATTACCAAAAATAGTTATTCTGACTGGACGAATAGCTGCAGACGGCTTTTTTAAGAAGCTCAAAAATATGAAATGAGCAAGCTACGCTTTAGTAGAATTGAATCACTTCAAAGTATACATTCAAAGCCTGCTGGCAAGTTTCTCAAGTGGCTGACTACACACAGCAAAAGAGCCACATTTGTGAAGGTGTGGTTTGGCAGGCAACTTCTCTATACTGACTAGTGTTTGTATATTTGTTTTTTCAAAGGTGACGAATTAGAAATATCAAGCATCATTAAAATCAATGAGAGTTTGCTCTTGACCTTACTGAAGCCAGAATTTTATCCATTATCACTGATCTCTTTGCTCTTCTATTTTGTCACTTTGGTCTGCAACTATGAAACTTTTACTAACTTATGTTTTATCTCCTATGTAGAATTATAATCAGTACAGGATTGGCTTCCAGGGGAGCTATTCTGTACTCACCATATTATTATCAGGCTAAATTACCCTTAATACGCTGACTTTACACAACTTTGAGAGGTCCTGTCACTAAGCATTTTTCCCAGTGTAGCAAATGTAGGTGACAAGATAATGTTGATATATATCTTATCTATCTTAAAATATAAGATATGTGCATATATGTTGTCATCTGCAGATTTGGCAGAGTCTCTACATGGTATGATCAGTATAAGCATTAAACAGGGATGTCTAAATGTACCATGTGTTTTAGAGCAACAAGAATCCTGTGGACAAGTAGCTATTTTCATAGAGCCGACTACGAATAAACCTGGGGCACCCAAAACGTAAATGGCCTTTTATTTTTTTTTTTTTTAAAAAGACCTCTTCCATTATTTTGAATGAAATCAAGCTTTCTCTGGGAAGATGTTTGTTCTTCAGAAAAACCAGCCAAACCAAGCCAAACCAAATCACAAACAAACTCTAGTTTAATTTCAGTGCAAGCGACTTAATAACTAAAAAACTAAAAACAAAATTCTCATCTCTTTTAGGACACAAAATCCATTTCTGAACAGGTCTATCCCAAAAAAGCATTTTGTTTCATCTGTTGTTTCTTCTGGTCTCTCCAAAGGCACATCCACTTGTAGTTTGGCTTTTAGTTGGGAGGAAATTCATTAATACAGCATATTTGAGGTGGAAAACATGGTGCAGCAATTTGTTAATAGGAAAGTATATTTTCACTGTATGCAAGAAAAATCGCTGATTATGTGCAGTGATAAAGATGCAGGGTCTAGAAGGTCTTTTAAGCCCTCATTCAGTGTAGTGCTAAGTTCTTATTTCAGTAGGAACTGTAGTAGCTCAAATTCTTTCCATATTAGCTCCTTAGTGAACCAATGCAATGAAATGTGAAATGGAAAATGAGAAAAGTAATTAATATTACCAATGGCATTTGTTTAAATGTTGCTTTTCAAAAGCACTTTAATTACAATATGCTTTTCATGTTGGTTGAGTTCATTTATATAGGGAATACAATCATTAATTATCATAATTAACACACCTGAATTCAGCCTGAGTGGCATTCCTTGCACCCTGAGTTGTATCGTTGTTTTATCTTTGACAGTTAGGTTTTCAATCAGATGTTATCTGCTTTTTCCTAATCATTAAGAAATGCTTTACTAATTAGCACATGAAATTCATCCTACATCAGACTGAATTGAATCAAGGTCTATTATCTTGAACAGTAAGACACTTCAGAATTCACAGTAATAGGGCATGAATATGTGATACAGTTCATACACATTTCATGAACCTCCACGTTACCGTTATTTTTTCAAGACTCTGCAATTAGTTATGCCATTTTCAGGTCACTTAATTCTCTCTCGCTGTTTAACAGTCTGTTACATTACAATGCTCTAAAATCACAAGTTAACTCTTCCTATACCATGCTCTGCTGAAATATTTCTGTTCTCCAATAAAGATGCATTTCTGAAATGTTCCCTGATGTCCTGAGAAACAAGCTGCCATCTACAAAACTCTTTCCTTGAATATTCTTTCTTAGAAAAAGAGGACACATTTTCAACTATTATGCCAGTTCTCATTTTAATTTCTTAAAATGAATAATAAGTAATCACACATAAAACAGAAGTTCTTGCCTTGTCCCCAGGACATACAGTGATCATGCTGGAAATTTAATCATGCTCCCTGATTGATCTTCCACCGAAGATATTGTCATCATAGACTGAATAGGCCTAACCAGCTTGGGACCAATCTAAACCTGATTAAAAGTTTTTAATCCTGTTTCTGGTACTGTCCTACATGCAAGGGAGGACACGCCGTTGCCCTTCTCTGTTCCCCAAGGCACAGTTCTGTAGTTGTGAGCAGTTTTAGTTTGCCGTGATAAGTTAGGGGAAAGGATGTTGGTTTTCATATGTGCTCGCTGCAAAACTGCCAGAACAAATGGAGTTGTATGTTATGAAGTCCAGGCTGTATTACTGCATAGCGAGATGAAAATAATAATAAAATAATATTAAAATACTTCTGTACAGTATCAAGACTTCTAATTTATGTAGTAAACCTTACAGGTTTACAGTCTTTATCTTCATATACTTGGCACAAATTTCAGACAGAATCTCTTGTATGTGGATTTATTTTAAATACATGAATTTTTGTCAGCTTGCAAACATCTACTCTTTAATGATTCTAAAAGGTGCAAATTTCTCGTTTAGGCAAAATAAAAACACAGAAACTTTTTGATCACTAAAACGTAGAATGATGTGATATGAGTACTGGATACTTAGACATTCTCACAAAGCCTTATTTAGGTACACAAACCATAACAGCAAGTGGAAATCCTGCCCTTGTCTGGACTTCCTGTGCAACTACCAAAGCACAATGGATTTAGGAGCCAATTTCCATCACAACAGACCATTATGGGGTTGTTATACTAAGCAATATCTAAATAAATCCTCCACAATCTTGTCATGCTGTGAATGAGACCTGTTTGTGGATGATGACAACTTTTTGAAGTGGAATTGCTAGAGTGGCTTTTAGCTAGATATATCTTTGATAATCGTATCCAGAACTGTGCATTTTACCATAGAAAGTCTGAGAGCTTCCCACCTGTGCTGAATGAATGGTAGTTAGCATTGGGAAGTAAACATGACTGTGTAGCACCGGAATAGGACCTTCTTACCTCTCCAGTCCCTATTTTAAGAGAGAGGAATAAGAAAAACATCTCTGTATTATTCAGGGTTTCACAGTACGGAGCCATGAATGCCTCTCAATCCATGTACCAAGATGTAAACTGTAGCTTCTAAGATATCAGTGCACTTTTGTGGTGTGTATCTTAAGACTGCTTATCCCTACTTTATATCTTATCAATTATCTTAAAGTAGTGTTCACTTTTTTTAGAGCAATGTATTTCTGACTCATGGGGGCTACTGGAGAAAAACTCTCTCTTTTTCTGTGTAATTGTACTGCAGGTTTATGAATGAAAGGGCTTGAATTTGCAATCTCTGAGTTAAACAGGAAGTATCTGGTAGCAGAGCACTTCCCCAGCGGGACTTACAGGTTTGGAAGCCATTTCCCAGCTTGCTGCCTTAGAGGCTAAATTTCTTGACCTTAAGTATAAGCTGTAATGGGCTTCTGTTTCCCAGGACAGAACCGTGAAGCTTTAGTGCTTCAAGGATATATTATAGCAATGTTCTTATTTAGAAGTTGAATATGTGGCCAGAGTTTTGCAGATGTTGACTCTTTACAACCCCAGTAAAAATTCATCAATGAAATGCTCAGAATATCACAGAGCTTCTGAAATTGCCAAAATACAGTTTGCACCAGCCCTAGTTACATCTTCGAAAATTTTAGTCTTAGAAGTTTGGTTAAATGGCACTTATTAGGTCTTCGTAGCACGTGTAGGATTGGGCACATGAAGATAAGTTTGCAGAATCATTTCCCTAGCTTTGGTCTTAAATTTCAGATAAAGAGTTACTGTGGTTGCTTAGAATTTATTCTTCTGTGATTTTCTTCTGCAATAAATGGTATTTCGTGGCTGTATTTCTATATTAAATATTCTGTTAGAAGCGTGTCAGTTATCCAGATAAGAAATTACCTCTTCCCTGTTTTCCCTTTTTAACAGAGAGTTAGCGTACCAGCTTGTATGAAGCACATTCAGTAAGGAGCAGGAAAAAATACCTCAATCAAAATAGCCGTACTGCTGAAAATGGATGATTACTCTTGGGGGAAGAATGTAGGGTGGGAGACGAGCTGTATCATACAATTCAATAGAAAATAACATTTGTATGGAAGCAGGAGAGTAGCATATGATTTCCTTCCACATCCACCCTGAGCAAGTATATTTTTGTAGTTCATCATTTCTCTTTAGCTGGTGTGTTCAGCTACTACTCATCTCCCTGAGGGATATTTATTAGTAATGAAGGAGACTTCACCTGAAAATGGAGTAGCCTGAAATTTGACAAGTTGGAAAAATACTTACATTTTTATCTGAACGAAAAAATGTAGTATTAAAAAAAGGGCAGGGGAGAAAGTAAACATGTATTTCAGCAGCCTCAAAAGGCTACTGTGCCATTTATGGAAAACAGTGTAATTATGACACGTAATTAATTAGTTAATTATAGAGCTATTTATTATTCTCATATGGGGAATCATACCATAAATAGTCCATGAATATATTTGTACTCATAGAATCTGAAAGCAAGTAAATAATGTTCTTTCAGTTAATGATCATGTATACTATGAGAGAATGCATTGCCAAGGTGATGCACTGCCACTGGAAATGAGGAGATCTGACTTTCCAAGAAGCTAGGTATGTAGCTTTGGGCCTGAAGACTAAGAGTCCTAAAAGTCAAAGATAAAGCTTTAGCTGGATCTAATGTATGTATGAAATTGAGGCACAAAACCATTTTTCAGTCACGTACACTATGACTCACTAGTGCTTTCACACAAAGGCTGTGTAGAATGTTGATTTTAGCAATTTAGTGAGCATAAAGTCATTTCCAGGAGCATCATGGATTCTGGTGTTAATGCAGCAGTGAGAATGTTACTAGACTTTATATTATTTCTAAAAAAAAAAAAAGTTTCTATGGCAGTGTATGCTGCTCCCTTTCCCATCATCTACCTCCGTGTCTTTGTTTCATCTTCCAGTTGTCTATTATTTGTATTTAGCCTTTTGCTTTCTATGACTGGCCTGCCTCCTAGCTCTCACCAAAATTCTCGTCTTGCAGAAGAGGATCTTATAAACTTGTGTGTTTTGCCTTTAAAGCTGAATATTGGAAACTAACACATTCCAACTGACAACCAAACAGAACAACGTCTTCCAAAATGCTACAGGTTCCCACAGTGGAAGGGAGATAGAAGTGTGTCATGAAATACATAGCACAGAATGTGCCTGACAGTGAAGAATGACAGCATCTGGCTTCTGAGCTGCCGTACCATGATCAAAATTGGCATTGTTTCCAAGTCAAAACTTTCTGTGTGAGGAGAAAGTACCCTTCTTTGTGTAATCTTTACTGCATAACAACAGCTCTACCTTGGCAGCACCGAGAGTTAGTAACATGTGACAAATGGTTTCTTAGGGACTTGCTAAGCTAGAACATGAGAAGGAAGGCAGAGTAAGCACACTATCATTTTCCTTTAGCATTCTTTTATTTCACTCCGTCCCAGGGACATATGCAGCCTCCATTTTGATTCAGGGGGATGAACACACCCCATTGCGTCACATCATGTTTCCATATCTCATGGCTGTAGGCAGGGAGAGCTGTGCACTGTCTGGGCCCTGTATCTGCCACACATAGTTGGGAAAGCAGAGGACTTGTAGCACTGGGCTGGTTACATGTGAAATTCTAATCACAGCAAAGAGAGTGGGAATTGAAAGTAAACTGTTGGGCTGACATTCTCTATTGAATCTGCACTGTGACTTCAACCCATCCGCAGAGAGCAACTTGGACAGGAGCTGACCTTGAATAGTAATCACGTCTTGGCCTTACTAGAGGTAGCTTGTCTGTGGTCAATCATGACTTGTACTATTTCCCATTTATAGCAATTCCCTCAAGACAGAGATTTCAGTCTGTCCTCATAACTAATTTCCTCTAGGATAGCTCTATCATGAGTGTCCCCACCACGATCCTTCCTAGAGAAGATGAAGAATCAAGCAGACTAATGGTGTCTTCTACATTCAGCGGCTGATGTCTTAGAGCTGTGGCACTGCATTAGTGCAACATTTTAGAATGTTGTTCCCCTCCCTGCTGCTCACCATCTCTTGGTAAATGCATGGCTTCTTCTGTCTTACAGACTTCGTGAACCAAAATCCAGTGTAAGGGAAGGAAATGTAGAGAACCAGCAAAAAATGCCATCCAGAATGGTCTTGTCTATGAACACATAAATACTTGATGTAAGACAAGAACTTGGAGAATAGATGACTAAAACTTCAAATATAACAGAGCTTAAATTAAAGTTATTTTGTTCTACAATCACAGGAGATTTGTGTGTAAAAACAGAATTACAAGATTAAGAGATTGCAAAAGTGAATTGCTATGCCCAAATATTTCACTGGTTCCTTTCTCAGCACTCTAGTTTCCACCCTCTTTTTACATGCATAGCAACTTCATTTCCTTACAAGTAGTTGTTTTGGTTTGTTTGTGAAATAAGGAAATAGAAGGTTACTACAACTACATGAGTAATTTTCATGTATTCCCCATCTTGTATTTTTGTGGGATTTCTTTCCCCCAGCAGTGTCTCTCTCTCAAAATCTCTGCTTGTTGTGCTTATAAAGCAGCTCACACATTTTCCAATAGTATTTCCACTCTCAGGATAATGTTTTTTGGACTGATATATTGTAATATTAAAGAGGAAGAAAACATCTTCTAAGAATTCTTCTTATTTTCACCTTTTGATGTTCTCAACTGCCTTTTTTCTGAAATCTGATGGGTTGCAAGACAAGATTTTAAGTATTTACAACCATCTCTAATAAACTGCTTCATGGATATTTATGAGGTGCTGTTTTAGCAGGCTGTATTATAATATTAATCAAAATCAAGACTGCTGCTTGGCAACACTCCAAGAGTTAGATCTTTGCTGAAATATTTCCAGGTATCTTTATTTTCCCCGTTCCTTTTGTTTTTTTTCTGTTGTTAATTTCCGGTTAAGTTATTTATCAGATGATATTTGAATACATCTGAATACAGTTTTGACAGAAAGTCAGAGAATCCTAGAATTAATCTTTGTTTTAATGTTTATTCAACACTTTTGTATTTGTTTTCTGTTTATTTTTAAAGGAAAGGAGTAATATTAGCAGCAAAGGATGCAAGGCACCCTGCTGTGCCACTAAAATTACATTGTACAAGTTTATTGCTTACAACTAGAAATGTCTTAGCATGTTCTGAAGACTTGTGTATGAAGCCTTAATGCAATTTTCATATCCATCCTTTAGAGGTCTAATGAATCCAGGAGGCCAGCAGGTGCATTTTCACGTGCCTGTTTCAGGTTGAGGGTTGTTATTTCTGGATGCTCAATTTGAGACCCTTAACTCTTTATTTTCAGGAGCTTGTAAGTCAAGCTGTCAGTGTGTTGAATGATTCAAACTGCCAAGACAGTGAAGATTTCATGGGTATTTTTCAGATTTAGTCCTTAACAGTTTTCACAAGTTCACGAAGGTAAGGACAGGCCATCCAGCTGCTGGGCACCCAAGAAACTGCATGTACTTGATAATACATGCATATATTTCTATGCTGAACATATTACACCCTTCCTTTTTAGTATGTTAACTTAAAAGCCACTCTGATGTGGTCAAACAGGATCAAGATCAGAAATTATTTCTATTATGACTTGCTTAGGGTTCAGTAAACAGGCAAAACATACCTGCTATTTTATGAATCTCGAAGAATTATTGTAGAATTGCTGGGGACAGGACTGAACCAATTCTTAGTTCTCTGCTTTAATGTTATCATTTGCCACAAAATAATTGTTGTGTACAACCACACATGAAAACTCCATAATAAAACAAAAATCTACAGATACTGTATGAGAAAGACCAATGATGTATGAAATACTTGTACAAAACAGAATCAAAACAAGGCCAATTCAAAGAATAAAAGGTCAGCCATGAAATATATTTCATTTAAAAATATTTTTTCAGTTGTAATGATCTGAGATATTAACAGCAGCACATGCCATTTGAAATCTACAATATCATTTTTACTGCCTTTCCTATTGCCCCTATACTGCAGTCATTGCATTACCTGAACCTATAGTTAGAAATCGAGATTACTGAGGGTTAGTGCTGATCATTTCAAATTAAAAGATTTCTTGTACGTTGTATTGATACATAGTGGGCTTGGCTATAACAAAGGTACTTTGCTACTCAAGTGTGAAACTTCCCAGATTTGTGTGGACGAGTGTAGATTTTTTAAAATACCGAGATTAAACCTCTGTGCATCATGTTAGAACCATCTGCTTGCTCCATCCAATAAGCTGTAACAGCTGATCTATCTGATCGCACAGAGACTTCCTCTATTCTTACCACAATGTTTTTGTAGAATCTAATACTGTAACATTTGGTCAATAGCTTTAGGGAATATCGTAGCAAATGTATCTGAGGGGAGATGACAAAGTCTGAGAAGTAATAAATGTTGATGTTCAAACAGTCCTACAAAAGTGTTAGGAGTTGTCATAGTCACTCTCCATCTCTTACGAAGCTTCACTTAGTTCTTCCATATTGAATTTAACTCGAAGGGCCCAATTCTCGACTCCATTGCATTAGTTTGATGCTGGTATAATTCCGTTGACTTTCACAGAAATACAACAGTTTAAGACTCATGAAATAAAATGGCCATCAGGCCTGAAGTCATAGAAACAGTGCTCAATCCACTATTATGTTATCTGTTAACCATTTTGGACAGCAGCATCATTTGGGAAAGGTTACTATTCTTAGCAGGCTGATAACAGGCCATCAGTCCCTTCTTCAGCACCATCCTAAAGTTAAGAGCTATACCAAAGTTAAAAATCAGATATAAGAAAAGGGGAGGTCTCCGAAATACCAGGTAGAGATTGGTGGAGACCTCAGTAGAAGAAACACGTCTGTCTTCATCAAAACTTCAGAGGTTTTTTACTGTTGTTGAAATCAGGTATTCTCATTAGTGCTGTGAAATCAAGCCTGACTGAAGTCTGGGGTTGAGGAAGAGGTTACGGAAGTTGCCTTTAAGAGACTTTGGAAGTTACCTTTAAGAAAATGTGGAAGCAAGCAGAATATGTTTGAGGGCAGGAAGGAGGAATATGCAGAGACAGATACTTTATATCAATAGCCCGTGTTCCCAGCAGTATGAGCTTTTGACCATTAGACTTACCTGGAGACTTCGGACATAGACGTTGTGGTCAGTGATGCTCCATTTTGTACACTAGATCGTCTGCACTAGAATGGCGTACTGTTTAGTCATTAGAGATGCAGGCAGAACAGTTGTGGTTTCTACTGTGCACAAAGCCTCTGGAACGGGTAGTTTTGTCTGGTCCTATCCACATCTACTCGTAAAGCCTCACTGTTGCGGTGCTGAAGTGGCGCAGGCATTCTTGTGCAGATTCTCTGCACTAAAATGCATTTCATCCTAATGGATCGAGTGAATAAATAAACTTTAATTTGCCTGCGCCTACATTTCCAACACTACAAGTTTGCAGAGAGAGAGAAAACATGGTATTATCAGGAAGGTTATATGCAGAAATCTGCTCTGATTGACTGAGAGTGCATCAGCCTTGATGTATTCTTGCAATATTTTTCAGCAACAGAGGGAAAAAGAAGGATGCATTACATCAAACAAATTAACAGGGCAAAAGGGTAAATACAGGAGAAATGTCAGTTCATTCTGCAGATACAGTTCCTGCCAAAGTTAAAAGGAGGGAGTAAGGTGGGCCATTATACTTATTATCAGTTTGCCGTACAAAATAGGCAATTACTTATACTTCGGTTGTTTGAGACAGTTTTGCTCTTTCGTATGCTGAACTGCTGCATTCAATTCCAGTGGTATACAGTTCTGGGTGGGATGCTGTAGAGAGCAAGTAAAGAAAAGTCTGTATGGCTGAATTAAACAATCAGCCAGTAAAATCTATTGTATTATATATATTTAAATAATTCTGATTTGTAGTTATAGAAGTTCTTTTATCTAGTGTGTCAAAGTGTTTTGAAAACAGCACAGCTTTGACCTCTCTGTGAAGCAACTACACAGCATAGGTATTACTTGCTGTATTATGGTATCAGGTCTTGAAAATTTACCTCAGGTACACTTATGCTGACAGCCTAGCGGTCAGTGCCAAAGAGGTACATCGCCTGTGTTTGCATTTTCCAGATGCCAAGGAGATGAGGCAATGCTGAGTGAACTGAGCCCTGCTGCAATTCTAACACTCTGTGTAAACTGGATAAGAAATCCTGAGCCCAAGCTGCATATTCAAACTGCTTTCTCTATTTCCAAGTACAAATGACAGACAGTATCTGATTCCTTTCCTGGGGTTATCCAGATTGGTACTCACCTCTTTGCAATAGGATGAGTGCTTCTGCAGTTTATGTTCCCTGTGGACCTACCTGCAGGATATAGCCTGGACATCACAAAAAATGGGTGGATTTTTAACCAGAGGCATTGCCATCTCAGACTGCCTCTCAATAATCACAGCATGAAAAACTCTAAAAGCAGAATCCCAGTAAAGTACAGTTCAGGCAACAGGGGGCTGGTTCTTAACCTCCTCCTTGCTCCTCTGACCCAGAAGGACGTTTAATGGGAGAGGGCTTTGGAGTGGATCTCCTGCTGAAGACAAGGTTACTCATGCACTTCTTGAGCTAATTTGCCCTTCATTTTTGGCTGAGGTGTTGGTAGCCTAAAGATTGCACTGTTCTGTTAACGCGCAGAGCCCATTCACCCTACATTCAGAAGCTACCTGCCATGCTCAGTTCTCCCTAAAAGCCATTTGGAAATTCAGCCTTTTTACTTAAATACACTGCAACAATATCAGCTTTTTGCATAGTTCATATATCAGGCTGCTGATGCTAAAGGGGTGCATTTTATCCTTGATGAGCCTGTTAAAAACAGGTGCTCACCCCAGGAGTTTAAGATACCCTACGGGTTTGACTTAAATCCAACAGAATTAAGAAACGTTGAAGGAGGATCTACATCTTTAAAGTAGACCCATCGTGTCTCGGTATTGTAGATAAGCTTCAGTCAGTGTAAGAACAGGAGAAGTTTCACTCCAGTAAGAGCAATGCAATTTGAAATGTTGGCAGCTGATAAGTGCAGGTGAGGATAAAGACATGTCTGCATCATTCACTTGCATTACATTTTGAATGTATTTTTCTTTGTTGGGAAATCCTGCAGATATATGCACCCTTCTGCTTTTCAATCCACATTATCTTACTGCTAGCGTGCTTAATTATATCCTTTCCACAAAATCTCAGTTTTAATATTCCTTGGAAGAATATTATACCACCTCTCCCTGAAATAAAATATCCTGAATGTCTCTCCAGGCCTCCAACTCCAGAGACCTGTGTTTATACTGAAAATGCAAATGAGATTTTTTTTCTTCTCAATAAAGACACCTCTAGACCCCACAGTTATGCAAAGTTTTGTCCTTATATCATGTAACTGTTTTTTCTGCTTCTGAAAAAAATGACCCAAAGGGCCTTTCCATACTTCGGTCAAAACAAACACAGTAGTTGAGTGATAGCTGTACATGAGGATGTACAATTTGGAAGTGTACTATCTATTCATTCTGGTGAATTCTCACACTTTCCCATCTAGATTTTGTTCATGTTTCAGTAATACAGGGAGAAAATAATGCAGCGAGCTTCTTTTACACCACCTGAGGTCCCTTCTAACCCACATTATTCTAGGATTGTGTGACACATGTATCTTTAATTTCACTTGTTTGCATTGAGTTTGATTTAACTCTTTGATAGTGGGATCCTATTAAAATGGTTTTGTCTATTTGGAATCTGGAAGTACAAGTAATGTCAAAATTTCAGCTGAACACATTTGGTTATGCAGTTTCTTAAAGCTGGTGTTGTCCTATAATAAAGTCAAATAATCACATTGATTTTCACTTGGCATCTAGACTAACTCATAAGGAATATATGTAGTAATTGATTTGTATGCTAGAGTTCCTGCAGGGTTTATTTTCAAAATGAGATTTTTGGGTAGGTTCTTTTTTGTTAATTAAATATATTTAAAAGGATTTAAGCTATCTTCTTGTTCATATAAACTGAATTTTCAATGACTTCTACTAAAATGTTAGCGGATCCTCTGCCATAAATAACCCTTCTTGCAAGATTATATAGGAGTCTGATAAATCCTTTTTTTTGCATTACTTATCTCAAACAAAATCAAATAATATGGTTATCAGTTTGGATCCTGTTATTTTAATGACATTTTAAGGACACCAGCTGAAAATGGTTTTCAGTTTCTTACTTTAGGTCCTAAATTTTGGCTCTTTGTTAAGCAATTAATTTCTGCTTTTACTAGAATCTTTTGAATAAAAATGATGCAGATTTCATTGAGGAGTAGCCTTAATATCATCATCCCTTCTTCTTATCATTGCTTGGTTGTTGTCTGTTGCCACTTCTTCTGGCCCCATCTGCAGTCCAGGTGGAGAGCTTATGGCTAACCTCCTTGTTCTTGGAGCTGCATGTGTCTGGTTGGTTTGTGGCTGGCTGCACCTAGCGTGTGGGCTCCAGAGTTCGGAAAGGCTGCAGCTGATGGAATGTCTGTCTTTCCCAGCTACTTCTTGACTTTTGGCATTTGTCCCAGTGAGAGGGAAGGGAGAGAGCCCTCCTGCGTCAGGTAGTAATTGCAGAAGTGTAGCCGAGGAACTGGTCATTCGCCGCAGAGCTGGGCTGGGCATCCTTGGGCTGAATGATAAAATAAAATCTAATCATGAGGGGTGGGATTTTCAGAGAAATTTAAATTCCAATTTCATGATCTACCAGGTGATTTGGATTTATTTTTAAGTGATCATAAAAGCTCACAGTGCAGAAATCAGACTGTTTTTCAGAGGCACGTTTAAGAAGCCAAATCTGTGAATCTTGACAATGTTGCAAAGCAGCTGCGAAACTTGCAGTTCTTAATATTGCTCTGATACTTAGTTCCAATGGATATCAGTTGTATGTAAACATGGCTATTAAAACTACAGTCTCATCCTTCCTGTGATAGCCTTCCTGTATTTATCAAACACTTATGTGGTGGTTTCAGGAGATGTCAGCACAGGAAGGGAATGACATCTAACAATTGCTTGATAAATTGGGCTAATTTTTGAAATACCTGAGTTCCTGCCCCTGGTTTGGCAGACTTCGTAATGACTTTGCACAGTCAGCTTTCTGAGCTTCTGTCAGTCACCTTTAATGGAAGTAATAGCATTCTTCTGTCTTGAAAGGGAAAGGAAGATACATCTGAAAGATAGTAGTAGTAAAGGAATAAACCAGGTAATATAAACACCTGATTAAAATAAAAATTAAAAAAAAGCATTCACCAGGTTTTGAACTGGACTTTCATGGGGTCAACAATCATTGACATATTTGGGTGTCCCTTCAGGGAGTAACTTTAAAGCTTGTCACCTTCAACTGATATACACTAAGTAGGGATATGTCGTGAGGATACTTGACTGTTATTGAGACAATTATTTAGTCATCAAAACATCTACGTACTGGTGCAAGGTAATCAACCCTTATCTTACTCAGGGGGGCTGTAAAGATATGCACATCACTTGCCTCTGGCCTCAAAGAGAATTAGTGACAAATCCAGGTTTACAGTCCACAGGAGGATTCCTGGCCCCCAGTGCTGTGTTTAGACTATTGATGACATCAGTCATAGTGAAGGCACAATGCAGTTGTCAACACCCCTATGTATTGCTGGTTTTTAAAGACAGCCAACATGAAGTCACAAGTACTTGAGCTTTGCAGGAAGAAAGAGGTCTAGCCTGCATTCTGTCACTACTGAAGAAAAACGCAATGCATTTATCGCAGAAAAAAAGTGTAGAGTTAAGATTTAGGCTTCTTACCGTGCATAAAGAGTTGATGTATGCTGTTAGAAACTACTTGCATAGGATATATTTCATTTAAGCTTTTAGAGCCATCTAAATCAACTTCTTTAGCTTTAGGAAGATAAAGGTTGTAAAGCAAATTATCTGAGCATCAGGAGACCTACCATGTTGATTTATACCTGCTACATAGAGTAAGTATGTAATTCACTTGTAAATCACAAATCTGATGCATATTTTCAGAAGTATCTTGGTATTTGGTTAGTGCAAGTTTAAATGAAGTAGCATAAGCATGTGTTTACCTTTTGTACGATAAGAAAGAACCACAGGCAAACAAAAGTGTTAGAAATTATTAAAGGTACCAGGTATGCAAGGCCATTTTTCTTATGTTGTCAATGCTTAGAAAGTAAGCATCTACCTGCTGGAGCATTGTTCATAATAGCAATATTACCTATATAGACCAGGATGTCTTACCAAGAACTGAATGCATTTGTTCTACCTTTATAAGGCTGTATTTGAGAATCAGATGGTTCTCCAGCTGACTGTAACTGGACATCTGGAATGAATTTCCTCATAATCAATTTTAGTTGCATTTGCACACTTGAGAATTATTTCTTCAGAAATACTTTTCTGGATATAAGCAGGAGCTACAGAAAAAAGTAAAAGGACTATGCATCTTGGTCATTTAAACAGAGAAGTTGTCTGAATTGTCGCATTTCTTTGGCTACTATACAGAATCCCTTGCCACGCTAACTCAAGACCAAATATCCATCTTGGTTGTAGCAGTCAGCAGGGCCAGAGATACCAGCCTGTGTAGCCAGCAATATGGCAGAAGATGATGTGGCTAGTATCACAGCCTGGCTGTCTTTGATTTCCCTAACTTGAAGGCAGCCATTTACAGCTGATCTGTACACAAGTCTTGAATGCACTGCTCTTGTTTCAATGCTTTGATGACCATAATGCCGCTGTAAAAAAAAAAAAAAAAAAAAAAAAAA